>ERZ831773.57-NODE-57-length-150177-cov-70.524620_pt1 | contig 150177 bp, 133 predicted proteins | sample MGYA00519696_ERZ831773 | MGnify/ENA primary metagenome ERZ831773 (study PRJEB31850, sample SAMEA3708720) | human gut metagenome | biome: human gut; feature: human-associated habitat; material: faeces | place: China | collected 2014 ...
CCAACATTTTCATCACCGCTTTTATTATACCACAAAAATAGCAAAAAGCCCAGCAAATGCTGGACTTTTTCGACAAGCTGAAACAGTCCTCAATTTATTTTGAGGACTGTTTAACTTTAAATTATAAAAAATGATAAATAGCCGTAAAGCAGTGAGATTGCCATTCCTGCGAGCACATCACTTATAAAATGCACTCCCGATAGCACCCTTGAAACCATAATAAAAAAGCTGATTATAAGATAAGCAATTCCGAGAGGGATACTTACATACATAAAAGCCATTGCAATTATAAAGGCGCAGGCTGTGTGTCGGCTCGGCATACTTTCTCCGCTTTTGTCTTTGCCAAATACAGACGGTGTGGCAAATTTTTCGTACGGTCTTGCCCTGTTAAATATTTTTCTGAATACGGTTATTATCGCAAATACCGTCATTGGCGACAAAGTGATTCTTGCAAAAGTTTTTGCGTCTGAAAAAAGCATAAAAACCGCAAGCACACCGTACGATAAAAACATTACAAATGGCAGAAAGTCGTAGCAGAATTTTAATATTGCATTACACAACTTATTTCTTTTAAAGAAACTAACCATATTAATATACATTTCTGCACTCACAACAATCACCCAATTTTAACATTCTTATGCTATTTTAACACAATATTTACACTATTTCAACATTGTATTTTTCAAACCAATAGTCAAGCTCAATAATATATGCGAGTATCTGCGGTGCTTTCATAAGCTGACCGTACCATGGTGTGGTTATGCTGTCGGGATTTTCCGCTATTTTCATTATGCTGTCTTTGTTGAGCATTTCGGTGAGAATATTTTTCTTTTGCAGAATATTCTTAATTCTTTCTTTACAAATATCAAAGTAAATCGGATTATGCGTTTTTGGATAAGGACTTTTCTTTCTCCAGCATATTTCATCGGGCAAAATATCTTCAAAGGCTTTGCGCACAATTCCTTTTTCTCGGTTATTGTAGGCTTTGATTTCCCAAGGCATATTGTACGCATATTCCGCAAGCCTGTAATCGCAGAACGGCACACGCACCTCAAGTCCGTTATACATAGAGCAACGGTCTTTTCGCTCAAGCAGGCATTGCATAAACCAGTAAAAATTGAGATAAAACATTTCTCTCATTCGTGCGTCAATTTTGGAATCGCTTTTCAGTTTTGGGGCAAGATTAATTGTGTCGAGATATTTCTGCCGCACATATTCTGCACCCTTTGGCAAAATTCCTTCTTTTAATATTGAGGAGCGGACATCCTGACTTTTTGACCATGGAAAATTATCTTCAAATAAAATTTCTTTATTGTGGTACCACGGATAACCGCCGAAAAGTTCATCCGCACATTCGCCCGACAACGCAACGGTATAATCTTTTTTGATTTCGCCGCAGAACAAAAGTAACGAGGAGTCAACATCAACATACCCCGGCAAATCCCTTGCGATTACGCTGTCATACAGTGCATCTGCAACCGCCTTATTGTCAAGTATAATTTCTCTGTGCCGACTGTCGGCATTGCGTGACATAAGCGATATATATTCAAAATCAGCATTCGGCTGAAACAGGCTTTTTTGAAAATATTTCTCATTGTCACGATATTCAACCGAGTAGGTGTTGATTTTGCCGAGCTTATTTTCCTTGTAGTATTGCGAGGCGGTTTTTACTATGATACTGCTGTCAAGACCGCCCGAAAGGAAAAAGCAAAGTGGCATATCGCTCACCAGCTGACGATTTATAGCATCTGTCAGCAAGTACCTTGTTTTTTCTATACTCTGCTCAACTGTGTCTGTGTGTTCCTTTGCCTGTATGGAAAAGTAAATTTTCTTTGTCAGCTTTTTATCTTTATAATAAGCCATTTCCCCCGGCTTTAATTCCTTAACCCCCTTAAACACTCCGCACGATGGTGTTCGGGCGGGTCCTAAAAAGAAAATTTCGTAAAGTCCGTTTTCGTCAATTTGAGGTTTTACCACCTTGCTTGCAAGCAAAGTCTTTATTTCCGAGGCAAACAGAATACCGCCGTCATATTCATAATAAAACAAAGGCTTAACACCGATTTTGTCACGACACAAAAACAGGATGTTTTCGCTTACATCGTATATTGCAAACGCAAAAATACCGTTGAGCATATCGGCGCATTTTTCCTTGTACTTTATATATGCTTTAAGCACAACCTCTGTGTCGCTGTGACCTCTGAAATGGTAGCCGCTCGCTTTCAAATCTTCTCTTAGCTCGTCAGTGTTGTAAAGCTCGCCGTTATATACAATTATATAGCTTTTTCCTCTGTGTCTTGCCGCCATAGGCTGTTTGCCGTTTTCTTTATCAATTACTACAAGCCGCCTGTGCAGCAGGGCACAGCCTTTGTTAATGTAAAGTCCGTTTTCGTCAGGCCCTCTCTTGCTGAGGGTTTGCGACATTTCGTACAGAACAGGAATCTGCTTGCTCATTTCTGTTTCATTGTCAAACCAACCTGCAATACCACACATATGAAACCTCCGTCAATTATTTCTGTAATTTTTCAGTAAACATAAAAAGCACACCATAAGTGCCGTAAGCACAATTCCCGACAGAGCAGTTCCGCCGTAAACAGAGCCGCCCGAAACCGTACCCACCGAAAATACGCTTTTGGTATCGTAAAAAATAAGCATACCTATATAAGTAAAAGCCGCCGTTAATATTCCTTGAATTATTCTGTAAAAGAAAAATATCATTTTATTTATCTTCAGGTTTCCGAGTACCGAGAAAATCTGAAAATGCACGCATATTCCGCCAAATCCTGCCACAAATGCAACCGCCCATACAGGCAGTTCGGCAGAAACGGCTTTTACTCCTGCGCACACCTCAAAAGTAGCGATAATCATTGTTTTTGCAAAATCATCTGTAATTAATGCGGAAATTATCCCCGTCAATGCCGAAAAAGCTATAACAAACGAGCATATCGAAAACATCCCCTTTGAGGCGTCATATACAGACTCAACAACAGATTTTGTAAAATTCATTTTGATTGTTTTATTTGTCTTTGTGCTTACGGTAATTTTGCCCCTGTTTATTATTCTATTCGCAATGCCTGTAATAAGTACCGATAAAATCTGCGAGCATAGCATAATTGTGCCGATTTTTTTATCGTTGTAAATTGACATTCCTATAAAGCTGATAAGAAATCCCGGCCCTGCGCATACCATAAACACCCCTGCTCTTTTACATTCGTCAATATTGGCAGTACCGCTTTTGTAAACTTCGTTACAGCTTTTTGCACCAATCGGATAACCGCCCGTAACCGACAGCAAAAGTATGGGCGCAAAGCAAGGACTTAGCCCGAATACGGTTTTCGTAATTTTGCCAAATGGTTTGCCTAATAAATCGGCAATACCACTTTTTACTATAAAAGAAGATACCGCCATAAAGGGAAAAAGCGAGGGAATAAGAACATTCAGGCACATTTCAATTCCCGAAAGCGCACCGTTTGCACATTCTTTTGAAAAAACCAAAAGCATTATACACACTATAATTATTCCGGCTGAAAGCACAACAGCCGCCGATTTGTGAAAATTTGCCTTTATAAACATAGCAATCACCATTAATATATATGTATCACTCTGCATAAAAATAATAATAAAGCGTTGAATTGGGAGAGATATATTTTGCAGAGAAAAAGCGATAAGCCTAAAAATCAATCGGCAAATTCAATAGTGCTTGACCTTAATTCGGGATTGCCGATACTCGATATGCTCGGCAACAGGCGAATAACTATTGAGGGCTCAACGGGTGTGCTCAGATATGAAAGCGAAAATATCAAGATTAACACAAACAAAATGGTAGTGTCGGTATGTGGCAGAGGTCTTACGGTAAAGTGCATTTCTGCCGTTGATGTGGTTATAGAGGGATTTATAACAGGAATTGATTTTATTACATAAAGCGAGGCGGTAATATGCTGTTAAGGCTTATCAGGTGGAGCAAAGGCTATGTTGATTTTTCGGCATACGGAAAATTTCCCGAACGGTTTATTAATCTTACTACCCGAAACGGAATAAATGTGTGGAATTTAAAGCCTGTTCAAAACGGCTTGACCGCCACAATGCAGGTTTACGATTACAAAAATATACGCAGTATTGCCTCAAAATCAAAACTCAGATTGCGTGTTACAGGCAGGCATGGACTTCCGTTTTACGCACAACGCTACAAGCAAAGGGCAGGACTTCTTATCGGCGCTGTTATCGGTATAGTTTTAATTGCTGTATTGTCAAAATTTATATGGTATATTGACGCACCGCCTACAAAAAGCCTGAGTACCTCGCAGATACTTTCGGCGCTTGAGGAAGATAATGTAAAGGTCGGTTCGTATATCAATTCTATTGATACCGAAAATACAGAGCGAAAGCTGATTTTGAAAAACGAACAGATAGGCTGGATAAGTCTTAATATTATGGGCAGTACAATGAGTGTTAATATTGAGGAAAAAGCACCAAAGCCCGATACTCCCGACTTTAAAACGCCCTGCAACATAAAAGCTAACAATGACGGTGTAATTACAAGCATAAAAACCGCAAGAGGAGAAACCAAGGTGATGAAAGGCAGTGGAGTTGTAAAGGGAGATTTGCTTGTAAGCGGTATAGTTGAAACTAAGCAGGAAACAATAGAATATGTGCACGCAAGTGCAGAAATAATGGCGGATGTAATATATAAAAAGGAATATACCATACCCCAAAGCTATGAGTATTATTCGCTGACCGACAACCGAACAGACAGATATATGTGCGGTATTCTTAATTTTTACTTTCCCTGTTCGCTTAGTTTTAAGTCATACGATGACAGCGTGTTTGCAAGCCGTAAAGAAAAGCTGAGCTTTAACGGCACAAACATACCGATAGAATTGATTACACAAAGTGAAACAGAGGTAAGCAGAACTGAGGTTAATCTTGACAAAGCAACGCTTGATAAAAAAATACTTGCTCAGTCTATGCTATATGAGGTGTTTGAAAAGCCCGAAAGCAGGCTTGTAAGCAGAAAAATTACCACCAAAACAGGCAGTGACAGCATTATTGCGGAAATCAGCTATATTTTTAACGAAAATATTGCACAAACATCAGAATTTAGTGTGACAGATTAAAATATATGTGGTATAATTAACTTATCAGATTATTATAGGGTGGTATTATGCGGATTTTGTGTATAGGCGATGTCGTGGGCAGTATCGGTTGTCGCTTTTTGCGTGAAAAATTGCCGACATTAAAAAAAGTAAAGGGTATCGACTTTGTTATGTGCAACGGAGAAAATTCGGCAGACGGCAACGGAATTACGCCGTCATCGGCAAATTATCTTTTGGACAGCGGAGTCAATGTAATTACACTCGGCAACCATTCGTTTAGGCGCAAAGAGGCTTATGACTTTATTGATGAAAATCCGTTTATAGTTCGTCCGGCAAATTTTCCAAATTCAACTACTCCGGGAACGGGTATAAAAAATATTGATACGGGAAGAAAAATCATTACCGTTATTAATATTATGGGCAATACATTTATGGATAATAACCTTGACTGCGCTTTTGCGTGTGCCGACAGTATGTTGAAAAAGGCAGAGAGTAATATTATTATTGTAGACTTTCACGCAGAGGCGACAGGCGAAAAAAGAGCGATGGGATATTACCTTGACGGCAGAGTTTCTGCAATGTTCGGCACGCATACTCATGTGCAGACCTCGGATGCTCAGGTATTGCCAAATGGCAGCGGATATATTACAGATGTGGGTATGACAGGCACAATTCAATCGGTTCTCGGCGTAAAAAGCGAAATAATTATCAATAAATTCAAAACCAAGCTACCTGCAAGGTTTGACCTTGCGGACGGCGACTGCAAAATGGAATGTGTACTTTTTGATATTGATGACAAAACAGGCAAAACTTTGTCGGCAGAGTCATTGAGAATTGAATAAGGTGACTAAAATTATTATTTTACTAAATTTTTGCGATTTTCTCTTGCAAAATTTCGCTCTAAAATATATAATAACTATGTCTATGAATTAATTGTATTATAAAGGATGTGCTCGCAATGTTTAATGGCGAAATCTTAAAAAATGCGATAATTTCCGGTGCGAATAATATAAGCACTCAGAAAAATCAAATCAACGATCTTAACATTTTCCCTGTTCCCGACGGTGATACAGGTACAAATATGTCTATGACAATTATGGCTGCCGCAAAGGCTCTTGCCGATTATGACGGTGATGATGCAGGCGAGGTAGCACAGATTACAGCCTCAGCAATGCTCAGAGGTGCAAGAGGCAACTCAGGTGTTATTACTTCTCTTATTTTCCGTGGCTTTGCTCAGGGATTAAAGGGAATGAAAGAAGTAAACGGCAAAAGTCTTGCCGCAGCTCTCGGTATCGGTGTTGACGCAGCTTACAAGGCTGTTATGAAACCGACAGAGGGTACAATTCTTACAGTAGCTCGTATGGCATACGAGGAGGGCGTAGAGGCGTCAAGAATTAACTCAGACAGCCTTTATGTATGGCAGTGCATTTGCGACAAGGCAAACGAGGCACTCGCTATCACTCCCGAGCTTTTGCCTGTTCTTAAAAAGGCAGGCGTTGTTGACGCAGGCGGCAAGGGACTTTGCGTTATATTTGAGGGTATGCTTTCTTATTTCAAAGACGGTGTAATGGTTGAGTACACTGAGAAAAAGGAAGAGACTACTGTTGACAATTTTGAGAGTGCGGCCGCTGAATTTGACGGCGATATTGAATTTACTTACTGCACAGAATTTATTGTCGGCAGAAATATTGAGGACGCTCCCGATCCGGACGAGCTCAGAGCTTATCTTCAGACTATCGGTGACTGCGTTGTAGTTGTTAATGATGAAGAAATTATAAAGGTTCATGTTCATACAGAGCAGCCGGGTAAGGCGCTTACTAAGGCACTTTTATTCGGTCAGCTTTTAACCGTTAAGGTTGAGAATATGAAGGAGCAGCACAAAAATGCTAAGACTGCCGCTAAGCCAAAGAAAGAAATCTTTGAGCCGGCAGAGCCTGTTGAAGATTTCGGCTTTGTTGCTGTTGCGGCAGGCGAGGGATTAAAGAACCTCTTTAAGGATTTAGGTTGTGCTAATGTTGTATCGGGCGGACAGAGTATGAATCCGAGCACAGATGATATTTATGCCGCAATAATGGCTACACCTGCTAAAAATGTATTGGTGTTCCCTAACAACAAAAATATTATTCTTGCAGCCGAGCAGACTGTACCGATGGTTAAGGACAGAAATGTTGTTATCGTTCCTACAAGAACAATTCCTCAGGGTATGACAGCACTTCTCAACTTTGACTCTGAAATTTCACCCGAAAGCAACGCTCAGCTTATGATGGACGCCGCAACAGGCGTTGGCACAGGTCTTGTAACTTTTGCAGCAAGAAACAGCGAGTTTGGCGGTAAGAAAATCAAAGAGGGCGACATTATCGCTCTTGAAAATGGCAAACTGACTATTACAGAGAAAAATCCTGTTAAGGCAGTTGTTAAGCTCGCTAAGAATATGGTAACTCGTGATACTTCATTCATCACTCTTATTTATGGTAATGAAATCAGCGAGGACGATGCAAATCTTGCATTCAACGAGCTTTCAGATAAGTTCGGTTCACGCACAGACATTACTCTTGTAAAGGGTGATCAGCCGGTTTATTACTTTATCCTCAGTGTAGAATAATTCTGTAAGCGTTTGAACTTGCCCGGTGACTGAGATAAAAGTAGAAAGTGATTTGTAAAGGGCGTGTCATCACGCCCTTTTGTTGTATTCGGTGGTACTATGGCATCTCTGTATAAAATTTCTATTGATAAATTAAACGGAATAGGCAAAAAAAGAGCCGAGCTTTTTAATAAGCTGGGCATTTACAGCATTGGCGATTTACTCAGCTTTTATCCTAAGGGTTACGAGGATTGGAGCAATACCACCAAAATAGAAAGCGTGCAGGACGGTATGAATGTCTGCATAAGGGCGGTGCTCGGAACTCAGATAAGAGATGGTGTATTGCCCGGCGGACGCATAATTTCAAAGGGTATGGTATATGATGATACAGGCACTTTACAGCTTGTGTTTTTCAATAACCGATACATAAGCGCTATGATTCACGCAGGTGAGGAGTATTTTTTTTACGGCAGGGTTACAGGCGGCATTGGCGGTTGGCAAATGATTTCTCCAACCTTTTCTCCTGTCAGCGAGGGAACTAAAATTCACCCTGTATATAAACAGACAGTGGGTCTTAATTCAAAAATTATCGCAAATGCTGTAAAGCAGGCAGTGTCTTATTTGCCCGAAAAGGTAAATGATCCGTTGCCCGAAAGTGTACGCAGTACATTTTCTCTTTGCAATTTAAAATTTGCCATACAAAACATTCATTTTCCCGAAAATTATGAGGCACTCAGTCAGGCAAGGAAAAGGCTTGTTACAGAGGAGCTTTTGGTGCTTAATCTCGGTATGCGCTCGCTAAAAGAGCAAAGCCGGAGAGAGAGCGGAGCAGATATTACAAAAAGCTATTTTGATGAATTTAAAGAGCTGTTGCCGTTTACCTTGACAAATGCGCAAAGCAGAGTTGTAGGCGAGTGTATCTCGGATCTCACAAAGGGCAGTAAGTCTATGAACAGGCTTGTTCAGGGTGATGTAGGTTCGGGTAAAACAGCGGTTGCCGCCGCAGTTTGCCATACGGTGATACGCAACGGATTTCAGGCGGCTTTTATGGCGCCCACCGACATTCTCGCAAGACAGCATTACAAAACCTTTTCTCAGCTTTTTAAGGATACGGATATTAAAACGGCATTGCTGACAGGCTCAATGAAAGAGTCCGAAAAAAAGGCTGTAAGGACAGGACTTGAGAGCGGCGAAATTTCTTTTGTAGTCGGCACTCACGCCTTGATAACCGAGAAAACCAATTTTTATAATCTTGGATTAGCCGTAACAGACGAACAGCACCGTTTTGGTGTATCGCAGAGGGCAAAGCTGTTGTCAAAGGGAAGTAATCCGCATTTGCTTGTTATGAGTGCAACCCCGATTCCGAGAACACTCGGACTTGTGATTTTCGGCGACCTTGACATATCAATAATTGATGAGCTGCCGCCGTCAAGAAAGCCTGTAAAAACCTATGCAATAAATACGCTGAAACGCAAAAACTGCTATGAGTTCATAAAGAATGAAATAAAGCAGGGCAGGCAGGCATACATAGTTTGTCCGCTTGTTGAAGAGGGTGAGCTTGAAAATGTTGCCTCGGCAGAGGAATATGCCGCAGAGCTTATGCTAAATGACTTTTCGGATATATCCGTAGGCATAGTGCATGGTCATATGAAATCAGCCGAAAAAGACGAGGTAATGAAAAAATTTGCAAATAACGAAATTTCTTTGCTTGTAGCCACAACGGTAATAGAGGTCGGAGTAGATGTTCCGAACGCAACCGTTATGGCAATAGAAAATGCCGAAAGATTCGGACTTTCTCAGCTCCACCAGCTAAGGGGGCGAGTGGGCAGAGGCAAGTATGATTCGTATTGCTTTTTGATAAGCAATAACCGCAATCTCGAAACTATGCAGAGGCTAAAGGTTATGTGCAGTACAAATGACGGCTTTAAAATTGCCGATGAGGATTTAAAGCTGAGAGGGCCGGGCGACTTTTTCGGTGAGCGACAGCATGGACTTCCGCAAATGGCTATTGCGGATTTTGCAGATACCAAAAGTCTTGAGCTTTCTCAAAAAATAGCCGATTTTATTATTTTTAATTATAAAAATCTATATCACGATGATTTAAGACTGTTGAAAGCAGAGGTTCAGCGCCTTTTCTCTTCAAACGGTCAGAATTATCTGAATTAATATATCAGGGAGTAATTGAGTTTATGAAAAGGAAATTTATCAGGGTATTATCGGTGCTTTGTACATTGTTTGTAATAGCTTGTGCATTTGCGCCAACAGCAGCGGCTGTTTCTTTTACAAACAATGTTGCAACTAAATCGGAGTCTATTTTGCTTGTAAATACGGATACAGGTCAGACTGTTTACGAAAAAGAAGCTGACACTAAGCGCTATCCTGCATCTACAACTAAGATTATGACTTACATAGTTGTTATTGAAAATGTTGACGACATTGAAAACACAAGGGTGACCATCAAAAAGGCAGTTCTCGATAAGCTGAAAGGTACAGGCAGTTCAGTAGCTAATCTTGAGGCTCACATCGGCAAAACAATGTCTGTTAAGGATTTGCTTTACAGTATGATGGTGCCTTCGAGAAATGACGCCGCAATGACGCTTGCCGATTATGTAGGCGGTGGCAGTATTGACAAGTTTGTTGATATGATGAATGAAAAAGCCAAGGAGCTTGGATTAAAGAATACTCACTTTAAAAATCCTGACGGCTTGCACGATGAAGACCATTACACAACAGCAAGAGATATGTATACAATGGCTGCATACGCTTTAAAGCTGCCACATTTTCAAGAAATTACAAATACCACAGAGTATTACTGCGAGGGTGATGACGAGCCACTCACAACTACAAACTATCTTATTGACGAGTGGCGTGGCGGTGATTATTACTATATGTATGCAAACGGAATAAAGACAGGTACAACAGATCAGGCAGGCAGATGTCTTGTTACTTCTGCCTCGGCTGACGGATATTCCTACCTGCTTGTCCTTTTAAAAGCGCCTTACAAAGAGGGTGTTGACGAAGAATATTACACCTTTACAGATGCGGCAAATCTTTTCCGCTGGGCGCTCACAAGCCTTGAGCTTAATACGGTAGCCTCAACAAAAACTCCTGTTTGCGAGCAAAAGGTAAAGCTTTCGTGGGGTAAAGATTCGGTTTTGCTTGTGCCTGAAAAGAATTTCAGCGCAATAGTGCCGTCTGATTATCAGGAAAAATGGATTACGGTAGAAACAAATGTGCCCGATGAGGTGAATGCTCCGCTTGATACTGATACGGTTGTAGGTACGGCTACTATATATTATCAGGACGACAAAATGACAGAAAAGCAGGAGCTTGCAACAGTAAACCTTGTGCCGAGCGAGAAGGTAGAACTTAGCGGATTCCTTTATGTGCTTGATGTAATCGGTACAATTATGAAATCATATTGGTTCTTGGTTGCCGTTGGTGTTATTGTGGTAATTCTCATAATTTACTACATTACTTCCAAAATCAACCGTAAAAAGGCAAAAGCAGCCAAAAAGGTAAAGCATTACCGCAATCTTTAATTTTTAAACTAAGCCACCGCTTTTGCGGTGGCTTTTGTAGTGCAGTAAAAGCGAAATTTTTATTAAAAGTTGAGTTGTATTATAGACTTAACTTAGTTTAAGTCGGGCAACAAATCAAAGTGAAAAACATACTTTCCGCCACGAATTTAAAAAGTTTGGTCAACCTTTTCAAAGGTTGTGGGTGTGGGCAAAGCCCACAAAATTTTATGCTATCGCAAATTTTTGAGAGCCAAACGGCTTGCCGTTTGGCGGATTGAACACAATGGCGAAAGCCTTAAAAATGCGATAGCAACAAAGTAAAAGCTACGCTACTAAACTACTAATTTGCCGCTTTTCAAGGGCAAATTAGTCGCACACAAAAACTTTTGTATCCTTTAGAATATCTTTTCTCTACTAATACTAAAAAGCAACTTTCTAACTTTGTGCCACTCATTAGTCTTAACTTTTGTTTTCTACTAAAGTCTTGAATAATCTAAAGTTTATTTATGCTAATGTGCAATTACAACTGTTTGTTTAAATTTAAAATAAGTTCATTTTTATTATTTTATGGGCTCTGCCCAAACCTGCAACCCTTTAAAAAGGGTTGACCTAAATTTTAAATTTACTAAACTAAACTTTCAGCGTTAAGCTGTAAAACTTCTCCTACAAATAAGACTTTAACTCGCCTATGTTTTCTTCTTCGGTATCCAGCATTTTTTTGGCAAGCATAGTTACCTGCGGATCACTTCCGTCATATTCACGCATATGTCTTGCCATTTTGTTTACGCCCATTGTGTTGCCCTTTATCATCATTTCTGCAATATGTGACGGCGAAGAATCTCGCTTTAAATCCCTGTTTGCGGCATAGCTTGTCATTGCCTTTGTAACAGGACTCACATGGTGTACCTCCGCTCCACGCCTTTTCAGCATTGTGTTAGCACAATGATACAGTTTGCTGTATTTTATAAGTTGTTCGCACAGCACACCGTCAACTCTGTTGTCTTTTAGCTGTTTTCTCACTGCCGAGATACCGTTGCACCCCATCTCTGCGTTTTGCAATACATAGTTGAGCATTTCATTATCGTTAATCACAAAAATCACCTCTGCAAATATTATTATTCAACATTTGGAAAATATACATCTTGCAAGAGGCTTTGATTTGTGGTTTAATATTATTGGTGATATTTTATGATTAATTCAGAATTAAAGACTTTTACACTTCCTTTTCCTAACGAGAGGGGAGAGCGTAAAATTTGGGTATATGTTCCAAGTCATAAAGAGGGCGAAACTTTGCCTGTAATTTATATGACTGACGGACAAAATTTATTTGATGAGGAAAGCACGCCGTTCGGCTGTTGGAATGTTATTCCTGCCGTAGAAAAAGAGCAGAAAGATACAGGATTTTCTGCCGTTATAGTCGGAATTGACAACGGCAATGTTTATCGTGACAGCGAGCTTACTCCGAAATGCATAGGTGAAATTCAGCACAGAGAATATTTCAACGATATTTTCACTCCCGAGGGCGAGGTGTTCGACAGCTTTCTTATGGATACGGTTATTCCGTATGTTGAAAATAATTTTCCTGTAAAGAAAAATAAAGAAAGCGTTGCCGTTTGCGGAAGTTCATCGGGCGGATTGCAGGCTTTCTTTGAGGGAATAGAGCATAGCGACAAATTCAGCTTTGTGGGTGCGCTGTCGCCTGCCTTTGTTGCGTATAAGGAAGACGATTGGAGAGCGTATTTGCTTTCAAAGGTGAATTATGATATGCCGTATATTTATATGTATTGCGGAAATGCCGACCCGCTTGAGGAAATACTTATGCAAAGCACAGAGATGATGTATGACCTTTTGCCTGAAACAGGCTATCCGTACGATAGGTTTAACGAGATTTTACTTTTTGAAAATTCGCATAATGAAAAGGCCTGGAGAGAAATATTCCCTGATTTTCTCCACACATTTCTTGAAAAAGCAAGGTAATAAGAGCAAAAAAACGCTCTGCCAAAAGACAGAGCGTAAATTTTGATATGGAAATATTAAAGAATAACCTCGCCGTCAACAGTGCCGCTAAGACCTGCTGCGTTTGATTCATCGGTATCAATGTGCATTGCAGGAGCGTAGCTTGGGCTTACTCTTACAACAACATCACCGAATGTTGTTGCTCTGCCTGTATTTTCGCCAACCTTAACAGAAACAATCTGCTTGTCGGTTACGCCAAATTCAGCGGCAGCCTCTGGAGTAAGGTGAATGTGTCTTTTAGCAGCGATTACACCGCACTCAATTTCACACTCGCCAACAGGGCCAACGAGCTTGCAACCCGGTGTGCCTGCAATATCGCCTGACTCACGAACAGGAGCAGCAATACCGAGCTTTCTTGCGTCTGTAAGTGCAACCTCAACCTGAGTAGCACTTCTCTCAGGGCCGAGAATTGACATCATCATTTCACCCTTAGGGCCAACAACCTTAACCTTTTCAGCACAAGCAAACTGACCGGGCTGAGAAAGATCTTTTTTCTTAGTGAGAGTTGCGTCTGCACCAAAAAGTGTTGCGAAAACTTCCTTTGTCACATGAATGTGACGAGCAGAGGTTTCTAACATAATTTTCATATTTTTTACCACCAATCATAAATAAATACAGCCAATGGCTTTGAATATATTTTACTACTAAATTATTGAAATTTCAACACATTTACGATAATGTATTGAAATTTCAGACATATTTCAGCAGAAAAATTTTTGAAACAGATATTTAACTTTTCTGAAAATAAAGGAATGATAAGAAAATGTATAGAACATGGGAAGAATTATATAACGAGTGCAAGGCTTGCCAAAAGTGCGAACTTTGCAAAACACGCACAAATGTAGTTGTGGGTGTGGGCAACCCGAATGCCGACATTATGTTTATCGGCGAAGGTCCGGGCGAAAACGAGGACTTGCAGGGTGAGCCGTTTGTTGGCAGGGCGGGCAAGCTGCTCGACAAAATGCTTGCGGCGGTTGACCTTGACAGAAACAAAAATATTTATATTGCAAATATAGTAAAGTGCAGACCGCCCAAAAACAGAGATCCAAAGCCCGAGGAACAGGAAATGTGCATTGCTTGGCTGCGCTCGCAGGTAAAGCTCATTAATCCTAAGATTATAGTTTGCCTTGGCAGAATTGCTGCGGCAAAGCTGATTAAGCCTGACATTAAAATTACCAAGGAGCATGGAATGTGGTTTAAAAAGGGCAATTTTGAGATGATGGCTATGCTGCACCCTGCGGCACTTTTAAGAGATCCACGCAAAAAGCCCGAGGCTTTTGACGATTTTCTTAAATTGCGTGACAGACTTGAAGAATTAAACAAAGGAGATAATCAAAATGAATGAATCGGTAAACAAGATGATAACAAGAAGAAGTGTAAGAAAATTCAAATCTGATATGATTCCTAAAGAAGTAATTGACGAAATCGTTACAGCGGGCACATATGCGGCATCGGGCAGAAATATGCAGTCGCCGATTATTATTGCCGTTACAAATAAGGAACTCAGAGATAAAATTTCAAAAGTCAATGCTGAAATTATGGGAAAATCGTGTGACTTTGACCCGTTTTACAACGCACCTGTAATTCTTATAGTCCTTGCAGACAAGAGTGTGCCTACTTATCTTTATGACGGCTCGCTTGTAATGGGCAATCTTATGCTTGCGGCTCACGAGCTTGGTGTTGGCAGCTGTTGGATTCACAGAGCAAAGGAATTTTTTGAGAGAGAAGAGGGCAAAGACTTGCTTAAATCGCTCGGTATTGAGGGCGACTATGAGGGAATTGGCAACTGCGCACTCGGCTATGCTGACGGCGAATATCCTCCAACACATCCACGCAGGGAGAACAGAGTTTTTTACATTGATTAAGGAGTAGTTTTTATGATTATTCTTGCATCGGCATCTCCTCGCAGACAGGAGCTTTTAAAGCTGATTACAAAGGATTTTGCGGTAATGCCGTCTGACATTGACGAGAGTGTGCCAAGCAATATTGAAACCGAAAAAAGTCCCGAATACCTTGCAGAGAAAAAGGCAAAGCATATTTTTGAAAACGGTCATAAAAATGATACTGTAATCGGTTGCGATACAGGTGTTTTTATAGACGGCAAAATGCTTGGCAAGCCAAAGAATAAGCAGGACGCAAAGGATATGCTTGCAGAGCTTTCGGGCAGGACGCACAAGGTAATTACAGGGTGCTGTATTTGCAAAAACGGCACAGTCAACAGCTTTTCGATGGTTACAGAGGTTGAGTTTTACCCTCTTACCGAAAAAGAGATTGAAAGTTATATTGCCACAGGCGAGCCAATGGACAAGGCAGGCTCATACGGAATACAGGGCAAAGGCTCACTGCTTGTAAAGGGCATTGTCGGCGATTACTTTAATGTAGTTGGTCTGCCTGTTGCAAGGCTAAATAAGGAATTAAACGGATAGGATAAAATGATTATTGAATTTAAAAAGGTAACAAAAAAACTTCCTGAATACAAACAAATCAAGCAGTTGTATATTTCGGCTTTTCCACCTGAGGAGAGAGCGCCGTTTTGTTTGCTGATAGGGCGAACCAAGAGAGAAAATATTGATTTTCTGTCAATTTACAATGACGGCAAATGGGTTGGAATGATTTATATTATAAATTATCTTGACCTTTCGTATGTTTTCTACTTTGCTCTTGATGACAGTCAAAGAGGGAAAGGAATAGGTTCTGCCGTGCTCCGAGAGATTCATAAACTTTACAGTGGCAGAAGATTTTTTCTTGCACTTGAACAGCTTGATGAAAATGCGGAAAACTATGCTCAACGCCTTAGCAGAAGTAGATTTTATCAGAAAAACGGACTAAAAAAGCTCAAAATTTCCATTAAAGAGGGAAATGTGGTGTATGATTCTATGGGCTTTGGCGGCGATGTTAAACCTGACGAATATATGGCAATGATGAAAAATTACACAGGCTTTTTCTTTTCAATGCTCTATAAGGTTGAAATGTTTGAGAATTGATATTTTAAATTAGAACAGTCGCTGAACGAAAGGTGAAAGGCAATAAAATGATACTTGTAACAAAACAAAAAATTCTGGGTGATTGCAAAATAAACTTTCATATTGTTGTGTATTCAATACTGACAGCAGTCAGTGCCTTTTTTATGATTTTTCCATTTGCTTTTTCAAAGGACATAAATATAAACACAATATTCCTTTTTGTTGTGCTGTTAGCATTAGTAGGTATTCCGTTCGGTTATGTGTTTGGCTTAAAAAATTTAATCAGAACCATAAAGGAAAGGAACGCTTTTATTAATGACAGCATCAGTATTTCGGTAGACAGAATTACCGATTTATATGCAAACTGCAATCAGACTTCAAGCGAAAGCAGAGCATATCAATTAACATTGGAACACTACTCGAGGCGAACCAAAAAGAATGTTTGCGTACCTACCCTTAATGAGTTTAGAAAGCTGAGAGAGGGCGACAGGTGTATTCTGGTGTTTTGCAAAGGCAATAAAGAGCCTGTTGCAATATATCCCGGCAACGAATATGTAATTGATAAATCTTTGACAGACAAAATAGTTGATTTTTAGCAAAGCAAAAAGCTATCACAAATTGATGTGATAGCTTTTTTGACTTTAATATTCAGTTGTTGGCAAGTGCTCTTTCGAGCCAGATGTCAGCAATATCCATTGCAACAAAAAGTCCATGCTTTTCGCTTGATTTTACAAGCTGCTTTCTTGGTGAAAGGTCAGGGTCGGTAGCAAGTAACTGAACAGTAACTTTATCTGCCACCTGAAGTCCGTTTACCTCGTTTTTGCTTTTTACCTGAAGTCTGATAACATATGGTTCAGACATATTGCCGTAATAAATCTCATCGCCACACCTTACGAGCGGTCTGCCCTTATAGGTGGAAAATTCCTGAGCTGCTTTTTTAGCTTCTGCCACGAAGCATCAGTCCTTTCTTAAACATTAAGGTAAGATTTTACGAGTGCTTCAAGTAAGTCGTCACGGTCAATTTTACTGATAATGTTGCGTGCGTTGTTGTAAGTTGTTATATAAGTGGGATCCTCACTAAGAATATAGCCTACTATTTGGTTTATTGGGTTATAGCCCTTTTGTCTGAGAGCGTCATAAACAATGGTAAGACTTCTTTTAATAGCATCATCCCTTTCCTCACCAAGTGAGAAAATCATAGTCTTATCCAACATACCGAAACACCTCCTGTAAATTATTCTTTTTATATTATATACTAAATCGGTTAATATTTCAAGTCCGTTTTCGTGAATTTTATGTGAATTGTTTAAAAATGCTGTTTTTTTAGTAAAAAAGCCTCCCGTTTGTGGGAGGCTAAGGTTTGTGCCACTGTATGTAGCACATAATCAGACATTAAGTCCAAAAGAAATTGAAATCGCGTCATTTATTTCGCTCATATAGCTTTGGTCAACCGAACCCATTTTTTCTTTGAGCCGTTTTTTGTCAATGGTGCGCACCTGCTCAAGCAAAACTACGCTGTCTTTTGCAAGACCGGAGGAATCTGCGTTGAGCGGAATATGGGTGGGAAGATTTGCTTTTGACTGCTGACTTGTGATTGCTGCAGCAATTACCGTAGGGCTGAATCGGTTGCCTACATCATTCTGAACGATAAGTACAGGTCGTATTCCGCCCTGCTCAGAGCCTACAACAGGACTTAAATCTGCATAAAAAATGTCCCCTCGTTTTATATTCAAGACTTTCACGCTCCAAATAATTAGATTACTGATATTTTTCCCTTCCCGAAAATTTTTATACAGTTACTACATAATATTTTTGGGCGTAAAAATTGTGAAGGCTTTTGCCGTATTTTATTAGCTCAGCGCAAGCTGATTGCGAAAATCTATTCTGAAATTTTTTGAATTTATTTCTGCCGACAATATGTATCCGTTTTCATCAACCGAATATGTGCATTTGCCTTTTGAAGTTTCCAATATATATGTATCTGATTTATTATTTTTCTGAAAAAGAATTTCTCGTCCGTCACAAATTTCAGTTGCCACGCAGTGTATAAGTTGGGGCATATTTTCATTTGGTAAATATGCCTCGTCTGCCGTACTCACCAAATCGTCAATCTCAATGGCTATTTCACCTCCGCCGTTTACTATTTTCAATCCGCTGACTGTTTGTGGATCGGTAAAAATCAATTCTGTTTCACCGTCACATTCAACTATACTTCCGCCTGCCGAAAAATCGCCTTTTTTTGCCGTAAAATCAGCGCTGAAATTTGTAATTATGCTTTTTCTGCTCTCACCGCTTTGGCACGCCGAAAGCAGCGTTGCCACCGCAAATACAAATATCAAAAGCCTTAATTTTTTCATATTACGCCACACTCCTGTCTTTGTTTAATTATATGAGGGCAGTGTGTTAAAAATAATTTATATTTTTAATTGCGTAAATAAAAAGGAGCTAAGACTACTATGCCTTAGCTCCAAAATTTAATTACATATTGTCGTCATAAACAGCACGACAGCCGCCAATGAATTTCGGCCTTGTTCTTGCCGCAAGCAGGATTGCGTTGCCGATGTGGTCAAGACTTAATCTTACAGGAACGGCAACTTTTTTCAGGTGCATACCGATTAATGTGCCGCCAATGTCAAGTCCTGCGTCCGCCTTAATTTCCTCAAGCGCAACAGGATTTTTAAATGTTTTGTACGCTGTTGTGGCAAACGAACCGCCTGCCTTTGGCTGAGGAACAACATTTACTATTTCAGCAAACGGAACAGCGTCACGCTCAACTATGATGGCACGATTAAGATGTTCGCAGCACTGAGCGGCGAGATAAATTTTCTTTTCGCTCAGCACTTCATAAATGCCTTTAAAAACCTGCTCTGCTACTTCAAGGTTTGAGTTTTTGCCGATAGTGCCTCCTGCAACCTCACTTGAAGAACAGCCTACTACAACTATACTGCCCTCTTTGAGCTTAGCTATATTGCAAAGCTCTTCGCAAGCCTGCTTTGCCTGAGAATAAATATCAACTGACATATATATCAACTCCTAAATTATAATCTATAATTATTATAGCATTATTTTTGCAAAGTACAAGTGTGTTGCCGTTTTAATGTGAAAGTGATGTGAATAATAATAAAATTTATATAACAATATTGATTTTTTAGTAGAAATGTTATATAATAAAATTACAAAATTTTTTGTAAAGGATGGAAAATAAATGAATAGATTTGTATTGAACGAAACTTCTTACCATGGCGCAGGCGCTATTAACTCTATCCCTGAGGAAATCAAGGGCAGAGGATTTAAAAAGGTTCTTGTTGCATCAGACCCTGATCTTGTAAAGTTTGGTGTTACAAAAAAGGTGACAGATGTGCTTGATAATGCAGGCATTGAATATACTTTGTATTCCGATATAAAGCCAAACCCAACTATTCAGAATGTTCAGCATGGCGTTGAGGTATTCAAGGAAAGCGGCGCAGATTGCATTGTTGCTATCGGCGGCGGTTCATCAATGGATACAGCCAAAGCAGTCGGCATTATTATCAATAACCCTGAATTTGCAGATGTTCGCTCACTTGAGGGCGTTGCTCCTACAAAGAACAAGGCAGTGCCGATTATCGCAGTTCCTACAACAGCGGGTACAGCCGCTGAGGTTACAATCAACTATGTAATTACAGATGTTGAAAAGAACAGAAAAATGGTTTGCGTAGATGTTCACGATATTCCTGTTGTTGCTGTTGTTGATCCGGATATGATGTCAACTATGCCAAAGGGACTTACCGCCGCAACAGGTATGGACGCACTTACACACGCAATCGAGGGCTACATAACCAAGGGCGCTTGGGCACTTTCCGATATGTTCCATTTAAAGGCTATTGAGATTATTTCAAAATCCTTGCGTGGTGCAGTAGATAATACTCCTGAGGGCAGAGAGGGAATGGCTCTCGGTCAGTATGTGGCAGGTATGGGTTTCTCAAATGTAGGACTCGGCATTGTTCACTCAATGGCACATCCGCTCGGTGCTTTATATGACACACCACATGGTGTTGCAAATGCAATCATTCTTCCGACAGTTATGGAATACAACGCTCCGGCAACAGGCGATAAGTATAAATACATTGCCGCCGCAATGGGTGTAGAGGGTACAGAGAATATGACAGTTGACGAGTACCGCAAGGCGGCTGTTGACGCAGTTAAAAAGCTTTCTAAAGATGTAGGTATTCCTGCCGACTTAAAAGAAATTGTTAAGCCTGAAGATGTACCTTTCCTTGCTCAGTCTGCTTATGATGACGCTTGCCGTCCGGGCAACCCAAGAGATACAAGCGTAGAAGAAATCGCCGAACTCTATAAGAGCCTTATGTGATTATAATTCTTAATTAGAAATTAAATAACAGATAAAACTAAAAGCCTGCGATTTCCGCAGGCTTTTGTTGTGCAATGTATTATTATTCTGTTTTTAAAACCACCAAAGTTTTATAGGTGGAATCCTGAATATCAATAATCAAATCACCGTCATATTTTTGAGCAATATCTTTTACTATTTTCAAACCGTATCCATGCAGTTCTGAGTTTTTCTTAAATTTTTTGTTATTCTCAGAAAACTTATTTTCGCATTTTATGTATATGTTATTATTGTCTTTTTTACATGAAATAAAAATGATTTTATCGTTGTCGTTATAATTTTTTAATGCATTTATTGAATTATCTAACAAATTAATAAATATTCTGCAAATGTCAAAGTCTGTTATACTGATATTGTCATCAAGAATGATATTATCTATAATTTTTATACCATCTTTTTCTGCAATAGTTGTTTTATCAAACAGAACTGCGTTTACTATTCTGTTGTTGCAAAATTTATGGCTTTTTGTGCTTTCCATTATATCAGAAATCCCGTTAGCTATTTCTTTTGCTTTTTCGTGGCTTTCTACGGTGTTTTGAGAAAGCTGAACATTAATAACTTGAACAAGATTGTTAATATCGTGCCGCAATTTTGCTGTTTTATCATAATTTTCAAGCATTTTTTCGTAGTATTCTGTTTGCAGTTTGTTTTGATACTCAAGCATTTCATTTTTAGCTTTAATTTTTTCGTATGATGAGCTGCTCTTTGTAAAATAAATAATGATGCAATCCAATATAACAAATAAAATAATATACATGTATATAAAGGTTTGGTTAGTATTTTTAAAGCCATATGGTAAGTATTCCCATAAAACTCTATGGTCAATTATCCAAAAGGTTACAAACAGCAATTCTATAACGATAAATACAAGGAAAAATACTACATTGTATTTAAAAAATCTTTTAATATCTTCTTTATCTTTATTGTAAAATTTATTCCAAATCAACACATTTAAGCTGCATAATAGCACAATCAGTATACTTGAAACCAGATATACATACGGTTCGTTTAAGTAGTTTTGCCCCCTTTTTAATAATTCTATAACTAATAGATAGCTGAAAAAGTCAGAGCAAAATATAAGACATATATTTATAATGCTTGAGATTAATTTTACAAGTAATTTGTCTTTATATAGGATAAGCTCAGCAACTATAATAGAGAACATTGGAAATTGTGTTGCCCAAAATGGCATATTATCAAAGTGAAAGGGTGTAAAAAATATGTATAGAATTAATAAGCTTAAAAGAACAGTGGGAATTTTCTTGAATTTGCTTTTAAGTACTAATGTTGTAGAAACAAATACAATGAAATAATAAAAAATAAACAGCCACACCTGTTGTGGCAGATAATATACGCTTTCAAATAAGCTGTGCAAGACTATTCCTCCTTTTATAAACCTATTTTGGATGCTTTATATTCGAATATCTGCCTTTTTACTTTTTCATAGTAACTGCGACTTACAGGAATATAATTTCCATTAGTTAATGATATTTTACATTTAGAAAAATCCGAAATGTATTTTAAATTTACTGCATAGCTTTTATGACACCTTAGGAAACTGTTGTCAATTTTATTCATTGCATTATCAAGTTTAATATATTCTTCATATTTTTCTAACTTAGTCTGATATATAACTTTGCGTTCCTTGCTTTCTAAAAAAATTATATCGTTTTTATCTATATTTATTTTTTGTCCGTTCGCTGAAATTTCAACATTTAATGGTTGATCTGATTTATATTGAGATATAATTTTGTCTATGTAGAAATATAATTTTTGACTGTCTATCGGTTTGGTAAGCAGACCAAAGGGGTTGAAATCAATAAAAATATCCTGACAATATTCGGTATAACCCGTAATAAAAATAACAGGTGTTCTCGGTATATATTTACGAACTTTTTTTAATGCGTCTATGCCGTTGCTTTTTTCAACGCAAATGTCCATTATAATGGCATTGGGTATTTCTTTATTAAAAATAGAATGTTCCAATTTATCGACGGTATTATATGTATTAACCTTTATATTTTCGTCATAGTTTTTTTCGATTAATGATTTTATGTAATTAGCAATATTTATATCATCATCACATATCATAACGAGCATATATTTCACCTCAGTATAATTTTATCATAAACAATTCAAAAAATAATTGCTTTTTGTTAAAAAAGGTGCTAATTTTTACATTTGTTCTGTTAAAATTTACATCTTACTATGAATTTTATTATTTAGTTGTATAATAAGAATAATTAATTAAGGTAATGATTTTTTAGTAGAGATTACTTGTAAAAATTGTTATTAATTAAAAAACAGGGGGGACTTATAATGAAAGTCAAGCAAAAAACAAAACTTTTAAAAAGTAGTACTGCTATTATTATGACTGCAACATTAATTGCCGGAATGTCTGCTATTAGTGTAAGCGCAGAAACAAGAGATGAGTATGAATACACTGTTGAAAACGGTAATGCCACAATTACTAAGTATAACGGTAATTTAGAAAATGTAACTATTCCTGCTAAAATTGACGGCTATAATGTAAAAACAGTAGCTTTTGATGCTTTTATGAATGATAACAGCAAAAATATTAAAAATGTTGTGGTATCTGAGGGAATAGAGTATGTGGGCAATTGGCTATTTACATATAGTAAAAGTCTTGAAACAATTACATTTCCAAGTACCATTACATCATTTGCAACAGATTGGTTTTTTATCGGAAGTCCGGAGTTAAAAGAGATTAAATTCAGCGGAGATAATCCCAGATATTATATAGATAATGGTGCATTATACGATTCCGAAAAAAAGCAAATTATGCTTTGTCCTGCAAAAAGAGAATACGAAAACGGTATTTTTAAAATTGCTGATGGTACTGCAAATATAAGCGGTTATGCTTTTGACGGTTGTAATTCACTAAAAAAGGTAATAATGCCAAATTCAGTTTCTGCAATCGGCGACCATGCGTTTTCCGGATGTAAAAATATTAGTGAGCTTGTGGTATCTGAAAATATAAGCAGTATGACTTTTGATTCCTTAGGGGGTATGGCTTCGCTTAAAAGTATAACTATTCCCAAAAATGTAAAAGGATTTTACTACAACGGTAAAGATGTTTTTACATATCTCGGATATGTAGGTTCTGAAAAAATTAATGGTTTTACTATAAAAGGATACAGAAATACCGAAGCAGAAAAATACGCAAACGATAACGGCTTTAAGTTTATTGCTCTTGATGATATAGTTGATTATTCTAAATATAATCCATTTGATTTTTTAGGTATGACTATGAATGATATTGCTGATATTTTCGGAAATGATTATGAGCAAGTAACAGAAAGAGAAGCCGGATTAACAAAATTTTATATGTATAAAAATACAGATAATCCATTTGAATTTGGTGTAGATTATGATACCCAAAAGATCAAATATGTGTATGTATATGATTTTTCAGATAAACCTATTGATTTGTTTGATGATTTAACTAATAAATCAATATTAGCTGATTTTGAAAATTCAAAATCCAAATATAAATATACTAAAAATGTTTTTAATAATCCTTTCAATGACAATATTCCGGAACAGCATATAGATTTTGCACTTGATAACGGTGTATCTGTTCACTTTTTATGGACAACAAACGATTTTGATAATCAGAGTGCAAACAGAGTTCAGATTACGGGAGGTCAGGTTCAGCCAACAACTAAGCCGTCATCAACTACAAGCACAACTCAGTCTGCTACAATTTCAGGTGGTAATGTAAAGCCTACAACCTCAACTTCTGCTACATCTAATATTTCTGCAACAAAGTCATCAACAGCAGATACTGCTGTAAAAGGCAATACAACCGACAACGGTGTTATTAAGACAGGCAGTAGTCCTGTTATGGTAATTATAATTCTTACTGTTATTGTATTAGCAGGAATTGGTGGATTTGTTTTCTATAAAAGAAAAGCAAAATAATTAATCTCCTCTTCTTTAAATATGTAAAATAATAAAAGCCTGCGATTTCCGCAGGCTTTTGTTGTAGTTTAACGCAGAAAGTTTAGCTTAATAAACATAAAATTTAGGTCAACCCTTTTTAAAGGGTTGCGGGTTTGGGCAGAGCCCATAAAAAGTTTTCTTTATAACAAATTATAAGGCGCAAACAGCTCTGCTGTTTGCGTGGCAAAACTAAGTTTGAAAAATAGGAGATAGCCTTTTAAAAATAAAAAAGAAACACTAAAAAGCACTCCGCCAGCGCTATGCGTTGACGGAGTAATCTCTATAATAATGTTTTTCTTTGTTGCTTTCGCATTTTAAAGGGCTTACGCCGCCATTATGCTCAAGTAGCCAAACAGCTAAGCTGTTTGGCTATCAAGAATTTGTGATAGCTTACAGCTTTTGTGGGCATTGCCCACACCCACAACCTTTGAAAAGGTTGACCAAACTTTTTAATTCGGGACGGAAAGTTTGGTTTTTGTGTTACTTTGTTTCCCGACCAAAAGTGAGCTAAACCATAATTTATCTCAACTATTGATACAGAACAAAAATGCAGTCAACAAAAGCTGAGGTTTTATAAGGCAGTATGATAAAACTTAATAAAACTAAGGCATAGCAATGATGAAATAAGGCTTTGACTGTAAAAGGTCAGAGCCTTTTTCTATGTCCAAATCCACACATTCGCAATTTGATTTTGCTTTTCGTATAATGAACTTACAAAAAATCAAGGAGGTTTTAATATGAAAACAATTTTTGAAAATAACGGTGGCGCTTATACGCAGGTAGGCGATTATTTATTGCTTAATCTTTCGTTACCGGTGGAAGAAAAAGAAACGAATATTGATGTATGGACAATGAGGCACAAACGATATTTGAAGCAAAACCATAAAGTGCGTTACTACAATTTGCTGACAAGCGGTCAGCTCAATTCATATCTTGCCGACATCGAAGAACAGGCTCAAAATCTTTTTTCTCGATTGGTAAAAGACCTTGCCGAAAAAGAAAATGTTATGGAAAAATTGAAATCGGATAACCCAATGTTATGGGTGCAAAAGATGAATAAAATTCGAAATCAAGCAACAGAAATCGTTAATGAACAAGTAATTTATAGATGAGAAAAAGGCACAACTTACGGAGAAAATTTCTGTAGGCTGTGCCTTAATTTTATTTGTGAGATTCGAATGCATAATCTTAGCGAGCAGACCATTTGGATAAACACAGTTTTCCAAACGGTAAAAGACTCGTTAGGGACACCCTAAAACCTGATGATAATTTACATTATGAGAAATTCTCCGATGGAACGGTAAAATGTATAGAGGATGAAATACCGTTTGAACTGCCAGAAGGCTGGGAATGGACAAGATTAGGATGTATTACTGATGTTATTCAGTATGGTTTAAGTAATTCAGCTGAGTCAACTGGCGATTATCGATTGTTAAGAATCACAGACATTCAGAATGGTTGTGTGAATTGGGATACTGTCCCATTTACAAGTACTGATGAACCAGAAAAATATTTGCTCCATAAAGATGATATTGTATTTGCTCGTACAGGAGCTACTGTGGGTAAATCCTTTTTAATTACTGATTTACCATATGCTTCTGTATACGCATCGTATCTCATTAGAATTAGGCTTATCAATGGTATTTCAGCAAATTATATTTATCATTTTTTTAATAGTTATTGCTATTGGGAGCAAGTTACTGATAAGGCAGTAGGAGTTGGACAGCCAAACTGTAACGGAACTGCTTTGAGAGAACTGTTTATTCCATTGCCTTCTCAAGCTGAACAGAACAGAATTGTTCCTGTTGCTGATAATCTTTTAAAAATTGTGGATACCATTACTTCTGAACAAGAAAGTTTATCCGAACTTATACAGACTACAAAGTCTAAAATCCTCGACCTTGCAATCCGTGGTAAACTTGTACCGCAAGACCCGAATGATGAGCCGGCTTCGGTTCTTCTTGAACGTATACGAGCCGAAAAAGAAGAACTGATAAAACAAGGCAAAATCAAGCGTGATAAAAAGGAATCTGTCATCTTCAAAGGTGATGATAACTCTTATTATAGAACTATTAATAGTAAAACAGAATTATTGGAAATAGGTTATGATTACGAATTGCCAGATGGATGGGACTTTATAACTGTTGGTGAATATTCAAAAAAAGTGACTGACCAAGTGGCTAGTGGAAGTTTTGCTGCGTTGAGAGAAAATGTTAAATCACTAAAAACACCAGATTATGCTATTATGGTAAAAACCGCGGATTTTTCTAACGGATTTACAAAAAATTTAACATATACTGATAAACACGGTTATGAATTTTTAGAAAATTCAAATTTGTTCGGAGGAGAACTGATATTAAACAACATAGGCTCCATTGGCAAAGTTTTTATTGTGCCTAAACTTGATCATAAAATGACACTTGCCCCAAATTCAATTATGATTAGATTAAATAGTGAAGAGTACCGAGATTACTTGTATTATTTCTTCTCATCCCCTTTAGGTTATAGTGCACTAATGTCGATTTCAAGCGGAGCTGCCGTTACAAAATTCAATAAGACCGACTTGAAAAACCTAGTTATTCCTATACCACCTCTCGTTGAACAAAAACGAATTGTAGACGAAATCGAAAAAATATTTGCTATACTTGATGATATTGCGAACCAAGTAGCATAAATAAAGAACCGCTCTCGTGTGAGGGCGGTTCTGATTTTACCAAGTTACAATTTTATCAACAAGAGCCTGTTGTTCGCTTGCAGTACGGCGAAGGTATATTCGTGTTGTTTCAATGCTTTCGTGACCCATAAGGTCGGCAAGCAATGCAATATCGTTATATTTTTCAAGAAAGTTTTTAGCATATCTATGTCTAAACGAATGCGGATAAACCACTTTTTTATCCAAGCCGTATTTATCCGCATAGTTTTTTAATTGCTGTGAAATACCACGAGTTGTAATTCTGTCGCCGTAACGATTTAGAAACAGATAGCCAGATGAACGGCTTGTTTCCTCCAACCATTCAAGAGTTTCTTTTCTTAATTTTTTAGGTATGTAAAGTCGTCGTAATTTTCCACCTTTTGTATATAAATCAAAATAGCCGATTTCGATATGCTCAATTTTGATTTGTATTAATTCACTTACTCTTGCTCCGGTAGCAGCCAAATACCAAACAACAAAATACCATTCCATATTGCCATCTTTTTTAAGTTGCTTTTTCAAAAAATTATAATCTGCATTACTGATGACATTTTCAAGAAAGTTCTTTTGTTGTACTTTTACCGCTTTCAATTGCAATTTTTCTTTACCTAAAAATTCAAGGTATTTGTTGATTGCTTGTATGCGTAAATTCACTGTCTTTGGCTTGAAAAATTCCATAAGATAACCTTTGTATGCAAGCAAGTTTTCTTTTGTTACGGCGTCATAGTGGTTTGTGAAATAATCTACAGTCCACAAATATGACGTGATGGTGTTGTCGGAAAGATTGCTCTTTCTCAAATGTTCTTCAAATGTTTGATTTGTCTTCATAAAAAGACACCTCCGAAATAATATTATTTGCGACATAGCCGCTTTAATATTATAACGGAGATGTTTACACTACTCTTATTATGAGAAGTATGGTGAAAAGTTGCCTAAAGGTTGGGTTGTAACAAACTTTGAAACATTGCTCTCGTATGAACAACCGACAAATTACATTGTAAAAGATACAAACTATAAAAACGAATATAAAACTCCGGTGCTTACCGCCGGAAAATCATTCATTTTAGGTTATACTAATGAAAAAGATAATATCTTTTCTGAGTTGCCTGTAATAATTTTTGACGATTTTACTACCGAAAGCAAATTTGTTAACTTTCCTTTCAAGGTAAAATCATCAGCAATGAAGATACTTCATATCAATACGGATTTTGTGTTGCCTAAATTTGTGTATTATCTTATGCAAGCAACTGAAATCGACCACGAAAATCATCAAAGATATTGGATTTCTACCTACAGCCAGGAAATTGTAGGCTTGCCGCCGATAAGCGAACAAAAAAGGATTTTATCAACATTGGAATATTACTTTGATTTGTTAGACAAATTGATTTGATTTATTGATCCCATAATGGAATCAATTTTATGTATCAATCGCTGTTGTTCTTTAAACGGCGGAACGGGAATTAAGATTTTATTCATATTTTCTTGAGTGAGTTTTAATCTGGTAGTCCCGTAAACATAATTCAAGTAATTTATTGAATTAAGGCAATGTGTTAAATATTTTGAAAGAATAAGGGGCTTTAATATATGAGCGTGATTATTTACCCACGACTTTCCGATTATCATATATGCTTTCTGTGCATTTTTATCCAAAAAAGGTGCAGCATCTTCTCCTAAAAGTATATATTCACCATCAAATAAATAGTCGTCAATTAATCCGACTTGTCCAGTAGCTCCGTAGTAAGGGTATAATTTACTTTTTTCCTTGCCTACAATTCTGTTTTTCCTATCTGATGAATTTATTGGCTTTCGATAACTATCATGATTTATAGTAATATGATTTAATCTTGTCCAACACCAACTTTCAGGTATTTCAAAAGGTATTTTATCGTCGATGCAAGTTACTGTATCGCCAATCTTCTCATAATAAGAGTTATCACTACCTTTGAAGATAACAGACTCTTTTTTGTTACGCTTGATTTTGCCTTGTTTTATCAGTTCTTCTTTTTCGGCTCGTATACGTTCAAGAAGAACCGAAGCTGGCTCATAATTCGGGTCTTGCGGTACAAGTTTACCACGGATTGCAAGGTCGAGGATTTTTGCTTTTGTTTTATCAATATCCCTTATCAAGTTATCATTTGCCTTTTCAATACTTTCAATTAAAGAGGTGGCAGTGTGTACGGCATTTAATATCCTTTGCTGCTCATTTAACGGAGGCAAAGTGAACAGATAATTTGCAACATAGTCTTTAGTTACTCTTTGTTGACCTACATCGCCTGAAAAAGTAAGCACACCTCCTGCAATAAAATCATCTCGTTTAACAAAATTCAATAAATATTCGGGTATTACCAAACTGGAAATTGTTCTTAAAATATACAATTCAGTTGTACCAGCACCATAACCATTTATTAAACTACTGAAAACAACAGATTTTTTATTTTCAAAACAAGGTGTTATTTTTGCGATGCCTATATCATTATTGGCAAAATGTGTATAGCCTTTTTTTACTTTTTTCCAGACTCTAATATCGGATATAAACTTATTAGCATATCCTTCTTTAATATTCGCCATCGGAACAAATGATACTTCTGTATTATCATCAATACTATTGCGAGGGTTTATTACACAAGCTGTTTTAATTCGAACCCATTCCCAATTATTCGGCACATCAAACGGTATTTCATCTTCGATACATTTTACAGTGCCATCGGAGAATTTCTCATAATGTAAATTATCAACACCTTTGAAGATAACTGTATCGTTTTTAATGTCTTTAGGTTTCAACTTTCCGTCCTTGACCATTTGCTGCTTTTCAGCACGGATACGCTCAAGGAGAACAGACGCCGGCTCGTCATTCGGGTCTTGCGGCACAAGTTTACCACGGATAGCCAAATCCAAGATTTTTTGTCTTAATGCTTTGGTATCCATTACTCGTCCACCTCGCCTATAAGTTTTTCAAGTTCAGCAACTGCTTTTGTAATATTTGCTGATTCCTCTTTTATTTGTGAAATCATTTCGGCTAATGTGCGGTCATCATCTTCTTCACTAACAATCCATTTAAAGTCTAATTTCAACTGGTCACGAGAATAGACCTCATCTTTTGTGAATTTTCTCCATCTTCCGTTTGGATTTTCTTCAGAATATGTAGGCACACGGTCTTGCATATGACCGGAACAATAGCAAGAGACAAAATCGTCAAGATGTTCCCTTGTAAGAGGTTTTTGAACTAAAGTATGCTTAATTCCAATACGATAGTCATAAACCCATATATCCTCGGTCGGACTTCCTTTTTCAAAGAAAAGGACATTCGTCTTAACTCCATTTGCATAGAAAATTCCTGTAGGAAGTCGCAATATTGTGTGAAGGTTAAAATCTTTAAGTAATTTTTCTCTAACCTTTGCAGTTGCATTTCCATCAGTAAGAACATTATCCGGCAATACAACTGCCACACGACCACCGGTTTTAATAATAGACATAATGTGCTGTAAAAAATTAACTTGATTATCTGATGTCTTTATAAAGTCAGTACGAACTGTATATACTTCACCGCTGCCTTGCGGTCTTGTGCCGAAAGGTGGATTTGCAAGGATAACATCATACATAGCGTCATCGTAATTTTCGGTCAAAGAATCTTGACAAACAATCGGGCTGTTTTTTGTTCCGATGTCATGCAAATACAAATTCATAGAAGCAAGCGTGACAACAAGAGGCGTGTTATCAGCTCCAAAAAATGCATCATTTTTCAAAAACTTCTGTGCTTTAATATCTTTGCTTTGCGTTTTCATATGCTCATATGCAGCAAGAAGAAATCCGCCTGTACCGCAAGCAGGATCGGCTACAGATTCTGTTATCTTAGGGTCAGTAACATCAACCATGGCTTTGATAAGAGCACGAGGGGTGAAATACTGACCGGCACCGCTTTTTCTGTCTTGACCATTATCTTCAAGAATTCGTTCATATATAGCACCCTTTAAATCGCCATCCATCATATACCAGTTTTCAGAATTAACCATATCAATGATTTTTGCAAGTTTAACAGGACTGTCTATTTTATTTGACGCTTTTGTAAAGATAGTGCCGATTAAGCCGTTTTCTTTTGCAAGTTCATTTAAAATTTCCTCATATTTCTCGATTAAATCAGTTCCGTTGAGGTCAACAAGGTCTTTCCATTTGTAGCCGTCAGGAATTGTACTTTCCACACCTGTAGCTTTTTCTTTTTCGTCATCCATTTTAAGAAAAAGGATATAAGTAAGTTGCGTTATGTAGTCTGTGAATCCCACACCGGCAGCAGCCATAACATTAGCAATGTCCTTGACTTTCTTGATGAGTGCCGATTCAGTTTTTGTTTGATTTTCAGTCATAGTTAAGCCACCCTTAATAAGAATCTTGATAATGTTTCAATTTCGGTATTTAATACCTTTGCATCTCCAAATGATTTAATAGCTTTTCGCCATAAATCCGTGTCAAACTCATTTAATTCACCTGCGTTGATGTAACCTTCATTTATGACATAATCAGCAATTTGCTTTATAATGTCTTTTTGGTCGTCAGTAAGTGTACGTTGTGCTTGTCCGCAATAAAGTGTAAACTTTTGAGAATATCCTTTTAACAAACTGATTAAATTAGGATTCTTTTTATAAGCGTAACGAACAATTTGAATAAGGTTAGTTAATGCTTTTCCGTTTTGTTTGACATCAAGCTCACCAACTTTTCCGTCCGTATCTAACAGTTTATAATTACTCCAAATTTTATAAGGAGTAAACAAGTGATTTTCTGAAACCAATCTTTCTTGAAGTTCCGACAACATTGAATATGTTATAAGTGTATCTTCGGAATTATGGATGATACGCAGAGCCTCAATACTGTCGGCGTTATCATTAAGATATTTTTCAAAATTGTCGATAAACGTTCTCGCTTCCTCTTTTGAAAATCCTTTTTCAATCAGAGTATCATCATTAGGAGAGATTGCATAATAGCCCCTGTGTAATTCAAGCAACTTTTTTCTTGCTTCCAAATTAGAAATTAAACAAGAAATCAAATCGTTTCTTGTGCGATTTTCATCAGAGGGGCTAACAAATGGGGGTAAAGTGTTTTGAGAAATGGCAGTATTTATATTCAATGCCAAATCCTTTGGTGAAAATCCGAAATTAGTTATAAACATACTTAAGTGATGACCAAATAGAGCGTTGTTTTCATATCTGCGATTTATACTTGAACAGTAATCACGCAGGAATGATAAATTGTCATCGGTTATATATCCGTGCGAAAGATATTCTAAGAGCTTTTCTAGTTTTGGAATATTTGTACCTGTTCCACCACCGCCACCAGCAGTTGGTATTGTCTTATCGTGTTCGGTAACACCAACACAATCAACAATATAGAAGCAATCTTTTGTTGTCGTATTAGGAGTTACTTCCTTTAATTTGTCATCGTTAATAGTACGACAGCCTCTGCCTTTCATTTGTGTGTAAAGCACATCAGAGTTAACATCCCTCATAAACATAACGACTTCCAATGGCTTTACATCCGTGCCTGTTGCAACAAGAGTTACAGTAACGGCTATTCTGAATTCTTTTTCCGTTCTGAATTCTCTGATAAGTGTATTTGTGTCTCCTGCCGAATAGGTGATTTTTTGAACGAACTTTTCAGGAATTTTACCATCCTCGAATTTCTCTGCGAACACAGCTTTAACAATATTTACAATTTCAGAAGCGTGGTGATCGTCCTTTGCAAAAATCAAGGTTTTTGGGATATATTCCCATAATGCTTTTCGTTCCGGAAACATATCAGTATAAATCGAATCTCTAAAAGACTCCATATTTTTTCTGATTTGGTCTGGGCTTACAACAGAACGATCGAGTTGATTTGGGTTAAAATCAATTCGTTCTTTTGTTACATATTCATTAACTTTATATCCACTGCGGGTTGTTTCAACAACCTTATCGCCGCTTTTAATAGCTCCACCGTGTTCTGTCTGTTCGGTTTTTATTCTATATACTCTAGCCGGAACATTAACACCATCGACGACAGAATCATCATATGTATATTTTTCAATGATGTTATCATTGAAAAACGCATAAGCTTCCGGTGTTGGTGTGGCGGTTAATCCGAGTATTTTTGCACCTGAAAAATACTTGAGAACAGATTGCCATTTGCCATAAATTGAGCGGTGACATTCATCAACGATAATGAATTGAAAATAGTCCGGTGGGAGTTTAATATCTTTACCCAAATCTATTTCAGGTTCTGCTTTTTGCTCATCGGTCTCATCAAAATTTAAGTTGTTTTCATCTTCTTCATCTTCGTTTATTTCATCGTCTTTTCTGCCTGTTAAAACGGCAAACAATTTTTGAATAGTGGATATGATTATGTCGCCGTTAATCTTTTCAGGATTTGTCAATCTGTTTATAACATATAATTCATTCAATGCTTGTTGTTTTTCTGTGCGATCAAACAGTTTAAATTCAGTTTCAGCTTGACGGGTGAGGTTATTTCTGTCTGCAAGGAATAGCACTCGTCTTGTTGGCGTGTAATTAAGCAAACGATACGCAGCCAAACAAGCGAGATATGTTTTACCTGAACCTGTGGCAAGAATAGCAAGAGATTTTTTCTTTCCCTGTTTTATTGATTTTTCAAAATTATCTTCAGCAGTAAACTGGCAATCACGAAGTCCTTTTTTCTCTATTCTCGGTAAGGCACCATATTCGGATTTTTGATTTATAAGTTGCAACATTCTTTTGGGAGAGTGCATTTCTTTGATCTCAATATAATCGCAATCCGGATCAGTCAATAAGTTTTTAAATAGAATTTTTTTGCCATTTGCAAGATAAACAAGAGGAATCAAGTTATCAAACCAAGTTCCATACCAGTTTTCAGGTGTTACAGCATAGTTTTCTGCTTGTAGTTCAACCTCATCCCCAAGGTCGTTTTCTTCTCTTTTAGCTTCAACTACGGCTATTGCCTTGTTATCAATAAATAACAAATAATCACTTTCGTTACCGCCTTGCATTAATGCCTCTTTTATTGCCATTGTATAGTTCGGCACATAATCTTGCCTGCTTACAATATCCCATCCCGCATTATTGAGTTGTTTATCAATTTTTATTCGTGCTTTTTCTTCAGGTAACATAATGTAAGCCTCCTATAAGCTAATCGTTTAAAGGTTTGTTTAACTTCCGAATAATAAAAATTATCGGAAGCTGATAGATATGAATATGTAGTTATTGTTTTGGGTTACTTTCTGAAAATTTCATTAAGAGTTTTTCCTTCTGAATTTTTCCATTCAACCCATCCATTTGTAGAACCACCAAGTACAAAATCACTTGCCCCGCTCGGAGTATTGAATTCTATCGTGATATTGAGAAAATATTTGCCGTCAACTTGGCTAATCTCTCCACTTGCAAGTAATTCAGCACGCTGTTTGTTATATCGCGCTAAGTGTACCGGTTTATTTATATTAATTTGCGAACCTTCAAGTACTTGAAATTTTTCACCATCATATATACCTAATGCGGAAATCCCATTTCGTGTAGTATGAAAAATATCTGAAGATGTTGATGACTTGACATTATCCATTTTATATCCCTGTGTACCCATTATAAATTGAATCTCATCATATATTTCCTCCACAGAAGCCATATCATATTCATCAATTTCATACTTTGGCACAACAGTATTTTCAACTTTATACCTTTTTGACTCTTGAGCTTTAATGATAGCAAATTTTTCAAGTCCGCTTATCATATCTAAAGAAAATGTTTTGTTATCCGCAAGAAACATTATCGCTTTATTCCAAAAATCTTTGGAGCGATTATGGTCATCCAATCTTAAGATACCATTGCGAGTTTGTCCTACGTAAATTTGAGCTATTTTATTATCATCATTTTCATTAATCAAGTAATATATTCCCGGACGGTTAATTCCTGAAATGGTTTTTGCCTCTGCCAAAAGAGGTCGAGGAATAACATAAACTGTCATTGTCGAAAGATTTCTTCGAATAGAGCGAATTCCATCCGGTTGTCCGTTATGATATATCGTTTCAAGTTTTTTGCTTATTGCCATAGACTATCGCCCCATTTCATTATTCGTTATCAGGAATAAATTCCATAATATCATCTATGTTACAGTTTAAAGCCGTGCAAATTTTTCCTAATATCTCAACTGTAACATTCTCGCCTTTGCTCATCTTTGTAATTGTGTAATTACTAATATTAGCAGCTTTTGCAAGGTCTTTCTTTTTCATATCGTGGTCTATTAATAGTTTCCACAGTTTCTTATAACTTACAGTCATAATTCACCTCAAATAGTGTCGGAATATAACGATACAATTATATTATATCATAAAATTGCTCTATTTCAACAAAAAATGCAGTTTTCTCTCGATTGAATAATTTAATTTTGTTATTTTATAACTTTTATCAAGAATTATTCTTGCGATATGGTATTAGGGCTATCCTAACGAGTACCGTTTTTATCTGACAGGAGTAAAAACGGTCTGCTCGCTAAATTTGTGCATTGCAATTACAATTTAATATTTTTACGGACTCGGTCCTTCGTTTTTTGAACTTTCAAGAAACGAGGGACTTTATTTTTTTGCGAATTTTTCGCCGAAATACCCTGACTTTTTTTGTTCACGCTTCAAACAAGTAGAGGGCATAAAAAATTTTTCCAAATAATTTTTATTAAACCGGCAATTTTGGGTGTGCATTTCGTCACCCTTTGTCTAAATGAATAGAGAGGTAAATATTAAAAAATATAAATTTTTCAAAAAACACCCCCCAAAAAAAAGCGTTCTCAGTTCAAACAAGTGAAGGGGTAATAAAAAAACATTGGTCAGAGGGTTAATTTTTGACCGTTTTCGTTGCCTACCAAGTGAGAGGGAAAATTTATTTGCAAATAGGGGGTGCAAAATGCCTCTCCCTGTTCAAACAAGTGAAAGGAGTTTTTACAATGCCGAGATTATCAAAGAAAGCAAAACAAGAATGGGATTTTTTCATAAATCCCGAAACATGCAGAAGAACATACAACAGCCTTTGTCGCAAATGCAAAAACAAATGCAAGCAAAGTCACAAGGCAATCGTTGTTTTCTGCCCGAAGTACAAATCCAAAAGAGGTGCAAAAAGCGTTAAAAATCGCCGTGAATATGATGACAGCGGTTAATTTAATATAGCGATACTTGTTTTCAATAAAAAGTCGATACAAAAGAAAAAATTACCGATTTCAACACCTTTTTAATACAAAAACAGAGGTGTAAAGCAAAGACAAATCGGTGATTAAAACCAAAACGGAGAGTAGCCGTATAAATATATAAATAAATATATAGCTTTTACTTTCCGATAAAGAGAATTTATTAAGAAGGGATATATTATGATTCAAAACAAAGTTTACACAAGAGAAGAAATGAGAGAAGAACACATCATTACCTCCGACTACAAATTTATTGATAAAGAGGGCGAATACTTCGCAAAGTTGATAATGCGAGCAGAGGCAAGTCGAAATATGATGCGACTTTTTCTTCGGCTAAGTGACGGAAGAAAAATAATCACACCCGTATTTTGGTGGCAGAGTTATCTTGGCTTTTACGAGATAGATAACGGAACAAATTTAAGATTGATTTATGAGAAAAACCATAAGGGTATTTCCCTCAAAAAAGTTGAAATATTAAAGGAGGTGGAAAAATGATAAAAAACATAAGTATAGATTTGCTTGTTCCCTTTGAAAATCATCCGTTTAAGGAAAGAAGCGGAATCGAACAGCAAGAATTAACAGAGAGCATAAAAGAAAACGGATTGCTTGAACCGATAATCGTTCGTTCTTTTCCGGCGGGTAAATATGAAATTATCAGCGGACATAGACGAGTTGAAGCGTGCAAGGGATTGGGTATAACCGAAGTACCTGTGACAATCAAAGAAATGAGCAAAGACGAGGCAATTGTGCAAATGGTGGATTCCAACATACACCGTGAACATATTTTACCGAGCGAAAAAGCCTTTGCATACAAAATGAAATCAGAGGCTTTGAAGCATCAAGGCAAGACTTCGTGCCAACTTGGCACAAAGTTAAGAACAGATGAAAAGATTGCAGAAACCGCCGATGACAGTGCAAGGCAAATACAGCGATATATCCGCCTAACATACTTAATACCCGATTTACTTAAACTTGTTGATGAGGAAAGGATAGCCTTTACTCCTGCGGTTGAACTTTCATATCTGTCGGAATATGAACAACAAATATTGCTTGAACAAATCGAATTTACCGACGCTACACCTTCATTATCGCAGGCACAGCGATTAAGAAAATTCAGTAAAGACGGTAACTTTTTCGTTGATACGGTTTTCGCCGTTCTCAATGAAGAAAAGCCAAATCAAAAAGAACAAGTTAGATTTATGGAAGAGGATATACGCAAATATTTTCCGAAAAGCTACACCAAATCCGATATGCAAAAGACAATCATTTCACTGCTTGAAAAATGGCAGAGGCAAAGAGAAAGAAACAGGAGGGATGAAAGATGACAGATGAAAACAATTCAATATATGCACCGTATTTTGAAAAGAATGATGAACCGTTCTTTATGAAAATAGGCAATACAACTTACGAAGTCAGCACACATTTTAATCCCAATGGCAGAGAAAATGTGCTTCAACAATTTGAAGATTTGCTTACAGAATTAAAGATAGCATAAGTTTGCACAATCGACACTGCGGCATTGCAAGTGTACAATACCTATACATTGCAATGCCATGTTGTCACAGAAAGGAGCAAATAGTTTATGGCAACAAACAAAAATATACAAGGGCAAGAAGAAAAAATCACCGCTCTGTATTGCCGTTTATCTCAAGACGACAATTTAGAGGGTGAGAGTAATTCAATATCAAATCAAAAAGAAATTCTGATGACCTATGCAAAGAAAAACGGATATTTACATCCGCAATTCTTTGTCGATGACGGTATCAGCGGAACAACATTTAACCGTCCCGGCTTTCAGGAAATGGAAAGCCTTATTGAAGCAGGTAAGGTGTCAACCGTAATTGTAAAAGACTTATCTCGCTTTGGCAGAGAGCATTTGCTTTGCGGTCACTATACGGAAATTGTTTATCCGACCTTAGGCGTCAACTTCATAGCCATACAGGAAAATGTTGATACCACGAAAGGTATAGGGACGGAAATGATGCCATTTCATAATATTTTTAACGAGTGGTATGCCGCACAAACCTCAAAGAAAATCCGTGCCGTTAATGAAATGAAAGCGTCAAAGGGTATGAGGATTTCTTCAACAGTGCCTTACGGTTACAAGAAAATTGAAGGCGATAAGGAGCAATGGTACATAGACGAGCCTGCGGCTGAAATTGTAAGAAAGATATTTAATCTTTGCATTTCGGGTAAAGGTCCGTCGCAAATTGCAAGACAGCTTGAAGCCGAAAAAGTGCTTACTCCGACAGCATATTTCAATTCCGTAGGTAAGAAAACAAGTAATTTGATGCCTATCAATATCTATGCTTGGCGTTCAAATTCTATTGTCCACATTCTTGAAAACAGACAATATACCGGCTGCACCGTAAATGGTAAAAGTACAACAGTCAGTTACAAAGTGCATAAGAAAATTGAGAAATCACAAGAGGATTATCAGATTATTTCCAATACACAGGATGCAATCATCAGTGAAAACACTTGGCTGAGAGCGCAAGAACTGAGGAGAAACAAAAGGCGAAATACTGCAACAGGAAGAAGGAGTTTGTTCTCAGGTTTAGTATATTGTGCCGATTGCGGTTCTAAACTTCACTTTTGTGCTTCCAAAAGTTTAAAGAAAAATCAGGAATTTTGGAGATGTTCTTCCTACAAAGACGGTCGTGGTACTTGCACAATCCATTTTATACGAGATGTTGTACTCGAGGCAATCGTTAAAGAGGCTATATCCGAACTTGCAGATTTTGTCCGTTGTTACAACAGTGTATTCCTTTATCTTATCTCCGAAAATAAAGGTGCAGAATCTGTAAACCGAGAGAGATCTTTGCGAGTCAAAACCGAAAGTGCAAAGCAAAGAATATCCGACTTGGACAAATTATTCTCAAGAATTTATGAGGATAATATTCTCGGTAAGTTATCCGATGAGCGTTATTCCCGTATGGCAAATGAATACGAAGCTGAGCAAAAGCGACTTATATCAGAGGTTAAGGAAAATGAAAAAGTTCTCATTGAACTTCAAAAGCAAACTGTCGATATGAAGATGCTCTATCAGGGACTTATGGAATTTACAGAGATGAAACATCTTACTCCAACCGTTGTAAACAAACTTATTGAGCGTATTGAAATTCACAACAACGAGAAGAAACATTCTCACAACAATGTTAAAGTGGATATTTACTTTACGGCAGTCGGATTATTTGACATTCCGACAGAGCAACAGCTTATTGATACAATGGAAAGAGCAAAACAGAAAAAAGCGGAGAAATCCGCTTAAATAAAGGAAAAGGTGTAACCCCCTTTATCGGGATTACACCATAATTTCTTAAATACTGCCTTATTAGCCCGTGGCTAAAGCTGACTGCATTTTTATAATTATTTATTTAGCTTTTTTCTTGAAAACTTTATTGTAAAGCTCTGTGTCTTTAAAGCCTTTTGGCTCTTTGTCGGGGATTTCTTTTAGTTTATTTACAACCTTTTTAACATTTGTGTAATCGCTTTCAAGAATTGTGGTCAGCGCATATGCGGCATATGGGAGGAGAAGTACAATGTATGTCAGTACATACTGCGACTTGCCCTCGAACAGCAAATGATAGCCAAATCCGCCGAGCAGTACGAGCGGCAGGAGAGAGGTAACAATATTTGTTTTTCTGTAAAGGAACATAAAGTAAATTCCGAGTGTAAAGAGTATAAACACTGCCATCATATAGAAGTTAAAGTACAATTCAAGAAACTGTCCCGTACTTCCGTCATATACTGCCTTGCCGAGTCCCTGCTGAACATCGGTATCGTGAGTCTTAACCTTGCTTACCCATATGCTTTCGTATGTAGGCTCATTCCATTGGCTGAGAATTTTGTTGCCAAAGAAATTGATTGCATATTCGGGATCTCTTGCCATTTGGCTGAGTCGGTTGTTAATATCTGTCCAAGCCTGTTGCTCGGCAGGTTTGATGTTACAGCCGTTGCTTGTATAAAGACTTAATGCGATATTATTGTACCAACCCGGTGCCATATAGGATTCATTTAATCCCATATCAAGGTAGAGAGTTTGAGAAACGCCGCCTTTAAGCTCGGTGTTTGCTCTTGCCTCATAGCTCTTTATAACAAGATTGATTGAACCTACAACCGCTATGCACAGCGCAAGCGCAAATGCTATGCTCTGCCATTTTTTAGCCTTTACGGTATGTATTATAAGCATAATCACAAAGGCAACGAGGTAAATGAGGTTGTTGTACTTTGAAAGTGCCGACACAATGAGCAACAGTGCGCAGGGAATAAGCAGTAAATATTTGTTTGTCTGAAAATATCTGATAAGAAAATATGACGCCCAAATTGCACAGCACATACCGATAATGTTGCCGTATGTAAATGCGCAGAAAAGAATTGGCTGAAAACAGCCTGCAAGTGCAAGAATTACGATAAATTCAATCTTCTTTCTGCCAAACATATGCTTTGTGATTTTAGTAATGCCAAGGTAAGCCGCCGCAACACAAAGAACATTAATTACCTGAATCGGCATAGCGCTGTCGATACCGAAAATTCTGTAAACAATTTCGCTTATAAGCACAAAGCCAAGCTGGAACGGATAACAGTTGTAGTATGAATATCCACTGTAAAAATCCTTGTTGTAAAAATCAGAGCCGTTGTGGAATGAATTGTAGTTGCCTTGTGCAGCCTGAGTTGCGGTTTCGTAAATATTGTAGCTGTCTGCCGCAGGAATGGTTTGCACTGAGAATACCCACACAAGACCGATAATTGCCGCAAAGGCAAACAAGCCGACTTCCATATATTTCATATTGACTTTGGCAAAAAAGTCTGTATGCTTGTTTATTTTAAAGAGAATGACTGTAAATATAGCAAGGCAAAAAATATTGATTACCGATAAATCGTCCTGAAAGAGTATGACCTCTGAGCTGTAGTTTGTCGGATCAATAACGCAGGTTTGAAAAATACTCATTATTGCCACATAGCCGAAGATTAAAAACAGCAGACCGCATATAATATTAACGGCAATGCTTTCGGTCAGGCAATGCTTAGGAGTAATTTCCTTTTTAGCACCCTCGCTTTTTTGCACTTGTGTTTTATTATTTTGTGTTTTCGTTTTGGTTTCGCTCATTTTTGCACCTTCCTGTTAAAATTCTTTTTTTACAGAGCGCATAAAGAGCTTTCCAAGTGCTTCTTTTGGATCTAAGTTGTCAAACAGAACGCTGTAAACACTTTCTACAATCGGCAATTCAACATTGTTGTCTTTGCCGAGCTTGCACAATGCCTTTGAGGTCATAACGCCCTCGGCAAGCTTTTCAAATTTAATACCCTTTACATAATTTTCGCCGTAACTGCGGTTGTGACTCCATTTTGAGAATAAGGTAGCCTCGTAGTCGCCAAGGTGGCAAAGTCCGTAAGCACTCATTTCGTTGCCGCCGAGCGCTTTAATCAGTCTTGCAATTTCACGAGTGCCTCTCGCCATAAGCGCACCCTTGAGTGACGCATAGCCAAAGCCGTCAAGCATACCTGCCGCAATACCGATAACATTCTTTGCGGCAGCGCCTATTTCACTGCCGATAAGGTCGGTGCCGACATAAAATCTGATAAGCGAGCTTGAAAAGCTGTTTACGAGTTTTTCTTTTACCTCGTGATTTTTGCTGTCGATTACCATACAGTTAGGAATACCTTTTACATAGTCCTGCGGATGTCCCGGCCCTACCCAAACGGCAATAGGAGTTTTTTCCTCATCAACAAAATCGCCTACAACCTGACTCAATCTCTGACCTGTTGCAGCCTCAACACCTTTCATACACAGCACAATTATTTTGCCGTCAAGGTTGTTTTGCGCAATGCTCTGCATATATGAACGCAAATGCTGGGAAGAAATTGAGATAACAATTACTTCTGCGTGATTTACTGCCTTTGCAAGGTCGGAGGTAACCTCTATTGATTCGGGAAAAGTAAGATAGTCATTTTTGTGTGTTGTGCTGAGTTGTATAAATTCTGGTGCGTCTGCAAGTCCGCAAGAAATTACATTGTTGCCGATTTTGTCAAGATACCATGCAATGCAACTGCCCCAACGGCCACATCCCAAAACAGAAATATTCATTTATAATCACCTGAAATATATTAATATAAAAGCCCGCAAAAGGCACATAGGCACAAATGCAGGCAAAGTCTGCTAAATTATGTATGCTAAAAAACAAAATACCCCGCCTGACCGTATGATTTTTATAATAACCTGCCTACGAGAAAGCAGGTGGGTGCTCTCCTTTAAACATCAGGCTTCCTTCTTCCGCCAAAGCGGGAGGTCTGCACACCGATTAAAGAGCCGGGCTCCCGATTTAAGAGTTGTAGGGTTATTTTAAAATCATTCACGCATCAGGCAGGGAGTTTGTCAAATTACCATTACTTATTATATGAAAGCTAAAGGAGAATTACTCTTCTTCTTCATCTTCCTCGTCTTCGCTGTAATAGTTTTCTTCAAAGATAGCGGCAATTCTGTCGAGCTTTTCGTCATCTTCAATTTCAGCAAGCTCTTCTTCGCCGTCTTTTTCAAATACTTCCATAATGTAGTATTCGCCGGGATCGTTTACAGCGTCAGCCGGATTTTCGTAGTAAGGATAAAGAACATAGAACTTGCCTTCGTCAATCTCGATAATATCGAGAATCTCAAATTCCATTTCTTCGCCTTCGTCATTAATTAAAGTAATAAGATCTACATTAAATTCGTTATCCATAAAAAATATCCTTTCGTATGCACTTGTTAAATAATACAGCGCCAAAAATGCAAAATTGAAAAATTAAGGAAACATAAAAATAATTACCAAGCGTTGTATTAATTGGTTAAGTTTATTTTACAATTTTTTAAGCGATTAGTCAAGCATTATTCGCATTTAATTAAAATATATATTTTTTTTACAAAATATTCAATAAAAATGTTGACAAATTACAATAGATATGATATATTATAGACATATTAAACAACAATTTCCTTTTAATGTGCTTGATTACTCCATAAAATTACCTAAAAACCGGCGACTTCATAGTCGTCGATTTTTACTTTATGTAAAAAGTGTTCAGTAAAATACGGGCTTTTTTAAATTTAATGGCAATAATTATGCTTGAAAAAATGATTTAAAAGATATATAATGCTAAATAATACTGTCTGTCAACGATTTTTGACGTTTATAAGGCATTGATTTTTTATTTTACGGCAAAATTGCTGTATGAAGGGTGGAACTATGAGAGCTTTTGACAAATTACCTCCTCAGTTTCAAAATGACGAGGTAAAGCATTATTACGATATTATTGCTAAAAAGTCTGTTTCTCTTGCGCTTAAAAGGATTACCGATATTATTTTTTCACTTATTATCCTTATTATTCTTATAATACCCATTGCGGTTATTGCCGTAATTGTTAAAGCAACCTCAAAAGGCCCTGTTTTTTACAGGCAGGGGAGAGTTACTTCTTACGGCAGGGTGTTTAGAATATATAAATTCCGCACAATGGTGCAGAATGCCGATAAAATCGGTACGCTTGTTACCACGAGTGGAGATGCGAGAGTAACCAAGGTTGGCAGAGTATTGCGAAAATATCGTCTTGATGAACTTCCGCAGATTTTTAATGTACTTTCGGGTTCAATGACTTTTGTCGGTACTCGTCCTGAGGTGCAGAAGTATGTTGATATGTATAAAGATGAATACTATGCAACCTTGCTTATGCCGGCAGGAATAACCTCGCTTGCGTCTATTATGTATAAAGACGAGGAAAAGCTTTTGCAAAATGTTGAAGATGCAGACAAGGTTTATGTGGAAACTATTTTGCCTGAAAAAATGAAGTACAATTTAATGTATCTTGAAAATTTCGGAGCTTTGTCTGACATAAAACTTATGCTAAAAACTGTTAAAGAGGTACTTAAGTAACAGGTGGTGTAAAATGGAGGAGCTAAAGAAAAAACTAAAAAGCTTTTCTTGTTTCAGAAAAGTTTATATTTTTACTTTGTTTTTTTGTAATATATCATTTTTACAGATTCCGGCTTATATTTTGGTTGCGTTTTTGTTTTGCTGGGGTGTGTGGCTTACATATTATAAACAGAAAACGAACAACACTTTTTTTAAACTCAGATTCGGTTTGTGGGTGTGGGGATTTCTTGCGGTATCTCTTTTGACTATGCTGCTTAATTTTACATACACCATTATATACAGCGCATTTATGTTTTTGCATATTCTTATATGCTTTTTCATATTTTACGGTATGCATACCGAGCCTGACTTTGACTTTAAAAACGAGCTTTGTACAGTTGCACGAGGAATTGTGTATATTGCCACCATTGCAAATTTCATAGGTATTTTCTGCCTTATGTTTAACATTAGATTTGAGTGGTATTGGATACAGTTTACAATATACGAAAACAGATTTACAGGTGTGTATGTAAATCCAAATCTGCTTGGATTTGTGTCCTGCGTTGCAATTTTCTGCTGTCATATTCTTTGCAAGCCCGATTTTCAGAATGCCGTTAATCAGAGAAGAATAAGCAAAATTTGGATTGTAGCCTGCGTTTGCACAAGTTTGTTTTCGCTTTTGCTTTGCGATTCAAACGCATCTATGGTGCTTATGCTTGCATATATGATAGTTTATATTGTGTATCAGTTCTTTGCTTCTAAAGACGGACTTTCTCCCGCAAAGGTAACTATGAGAATAGTTGCGCTGTTGCTTGTGGGCACATTCCTTGTAGGCTCATCATTAATGTTCAGAGAGATTTGCCAGCAGGGATTTTCGGTAGTTACGGCAAAGACCTATTCGTTCCTTGATGAAATTACGGGAAAAACCGAACAGCAGACCTCCTTGCAGGAGCAGACGGATAAAGAAAATGCAGAGAATAGCAAAAAAGCCGAATCCGCAAGCGAACCGCCTGTTACCTTTGAGCACGAAAACTCAAATATCGACAGCGGCAGATTTAAGCTGTATAGAGAATCCATAGATTTATTTAAGATTTCTCCTGTCTTTGGCATAAGCAACGGAAACATTGTATTTTACAGCCAAGAGTACGCAAACAGCACTTTAAAATATACTTATCATAACAATGATTTGCACAACGGATTTTTAACGATTTTGGTATCAACAGGTGTGCTTGGATTTGTTATTTTCGGTATATTCGGTTTTCGTTTTGCAAAGCACGCAGCTCAGCATTTGTTTTTGCAGAAAAAAACATTTAAAAACGATGCTTACCCTTGTATGTTTGCGTTCTTGAGTGCGTACCTTTTCTATGCTTTGTTTGAAAAGGCGCTCCTTTACGATGTTTCGTTTATGGTAATGTGGTTCTGGCTTATTATGGGCTACACAAGCTGTTACATAGCAAAGTTTGAGCCAATGCTTGAAACACGCTATCTTTTTCATCAAAAAAGACTCCGCAGAAGTCTGCTTTGATACTTGTATATTTACAATTTTTAGGCTATAATAACCGTAGGTATGTTTACCTGCGGTTTTTATTTTTCTGAAAAGGAATTGATATAAAATGAAATACGGATTTATAAAGGTGGCGGCGGCTACTCCTGTTATCAGAGTGTCTGATTGCAAAAAGAATACAGACGCAATAATTGCGCAAATAAAAGAGGCAAATATTGAGGGTGCCGCACTTGTGAATTTTCCGGAACTGTGCATAACAGGCTACACTTGCAGTGACTTGTTTTTACAGAGAACACTTTTGAAATCTGCCGAAAGCTCGGTTTACAGAATTATTGAGGAAACCAAGAATTTGAATATAATTTCCGTTGTGGGTGTTCCCGTAGCGTTCAGAGAGGCGCTTTATAATTGTGCGGCTGTCATTTTTAAGGGCAAATTGCTTGCACTTGTGCCAAAGGTAAATATCCCGAATTATTCGGAATTTTACGAAGCAAGACACTACACAAGCGGTAAAAATACAGATTTTGAAATTGAGTATGCCGGTCAGCAAACTGTTTTGAGTGACAAGGTTTTGTTTCAAAATAAAAATATGTCTGACTTTACCCTCGGTGTGGAAATTTGCGAGGATTTGTGGGTGGCGGAGTCGCCGTCAATAGCACTTGCCAAGTCGGGTGCGGTTATCATTTGCAATCCGTCAACCTCGGACGATACAATCGGCAAAGCAGAGTACAGGCGCTCACTTGTTAAAATGCAGAGCGGTAAGTTGTGCTGTGCATATATTTATACGGATTCGGGCTTTGGCGAAAGTACAACAGACACAGTTTACTCCGCTCAGAATATAATATGTGAGAACGCATCTTTATTAAGCGAAAGCGAGCGCTTTACAACAGGCATTACTTATGCCGATGTTGATGTTCAAAAGCTGATGGGCGAGCGCAGAAGAATGAGTACATTTAATTCCGACAGCGAAAATATCAGAAGAATTTACTTTGATATGCCGCTTACCGATACCAAACTTTCAAGAAAATTTGAGCAAACTCCTTTTGTGCCGTCTGCAAAGGATGACCTAAGCAGAAGATGTAAGGAGATTATTACAATGCAGGCAACGGGTCTTGCCACCCGACTTGCACATACAGGCATTAAAAATGTAGTTTTGGGTCTTTCGGGCGGACTTGACAGCACACTTGCGCTTATTGTTTGCATTCACGCCTTTGATATGCTCGGCATTGAAAGAAAGAATATCCACACTGTAACAATGCCTTGCTTTGGAACTACCAAGCGCACAAAGTCAAATGCCGAAAAACTTGCCGAGGCTTACAATGTTTCTTTTGAAGAAATAAACATCACTGCGGCAGTAAGACAGCATTTTATTGACATTAAGCACGATGAAAGCGTAACCGATATTACCTACGAAAATTCGCAGGCGAGAGAGCGCACTAAAATTCTTATGAATCTTTCAAATAAATACGGCGGTCTTGTCATCGGTACAGGCGATTTGTCGGAGCTTGCGCTCGGCTGGGCTACCTATAACGGCGACCATATGAGTATGTATGCGGTTAATGTGTCTATTCCAAAAACACTTGTGCGCTATCTTACAGCGTATGAGGCAGAAATAAGCGACGGCGAGCTAAGAACCGTTTTGCTTGATGTGCTCGATACTCCGGTAAGTCCGGAGCTTTTGCCACCCGACAAAAACGGCGAGATTGCTCAGAAAACAGAAGATGTTGTAGGCCCGTATGAACTGCACGACTTTTTCCTTTATTACTTTGTTCGTTTTGGCTTTACACCGTCAAAAATCTACTACCTTGCAAAGCGCACCTTTGCAGGAAAATATGATAACGATACCATAAAAAAATGGCTTGTAACATTCTTAAAGAGATTTTTCTCTCAGCAATTCAAGCGCAGCTGCTTGCCGGATGGACCAAAGGTTGGTTCGGTAACGCTTTCTCCTCGTTCGGACTGGAGAATGCCGAGTGACGCAAGCGTGAGAATGTGGCTTGATGAGCTTGAAAATCAGTAAATCTGACTTCAAGGGGGCTTTTTGTGAAATATTTTATAAAAAGAGATGTTTGCGCAGATTTTGGCGCTTTTGAAATATATGACGAAACAGGCATAGAAAAATATCTTGCGGAATTTTCAAAAAGCAAAAGGAGCAGAAAAATAATAATTCATAGTGCAAACGAAATTTATGTGAAGATAAGATGTTTGCAGATGTCAAATATTATTGCCTGCAACATAAAAGCAGGCGGCAAAAGAATGAGAATTCTTATGGGCGCAAACCACGACGAGCTTGTCTGTATGTGTTCGGGAGTGAATTGGAAAATCGGCGGCAATGTTGCGCAAAAATGCTTTTCAATTCAAGATGTGGACAATACGGTGATTGCGGTGCAGAAAAGGACTTTTTCAAGCACAGAAAGCTACGAGCTTGATGTTTATTCGCAGAGCAACGAGCTGTTATCCATATCGGCGGCGGTTTGTATAAATATGCTCAATACAGTTGACAATCCCGTCAGACTGGCGGTATAATTATAGAGAACCTGACTGTCAGGTTTGTTAATTCCCGAATTTTGTCGGGCAAAAGTATAAATTCACAGGGGAGGATTTATTATGGACAGATTACTTCAGCTTTTAAGTACAAACTCAGGCTTTACCACAGCCGAGATAGCGACAATGCTCGGTGAGCCGGAAGATTACATCAAGGCTCAGATAAAGGAATACGAAACTCAGGGCATTATCAAAGGCTACCAGGCAGTTGTAAACTGGGAGAATACCAAGGAAAACTATGTTGAGGCACTTATTGAGCTAAAGGTTACTCCTAAAAAGGATGCAGGCTTTGACGAAATGGCGAAGATGTGTATGGCATTTGACGAGGTAGATTCTGTTTACCTTATGGCGGGTACATATGATTTTGCACTGATTGTTAAGGGCGAATCTATGCAGGATATCGCTATGTTTGTATCTAAAAAACTCTCCACAATCGACGGAGTGCTTTCAACAGGCACACATTTCATTATGCGTCGCTACAAAGACAGCGGAATGAATCTCATCGATTTTGAAGGGTCGGATGAGAGGAGTTTAATTCTGTGATTGACTATTCAAAATTTTTAAATAATTCTATACAAGAAATAAAGCCATCGGGTATTCGTAAGTTTTTTGACATTGCAAGCGAGATGGATGATGTTATTTCCCTCAGCATCGGCGAGCCTGATTTTCAGACGCCATGGCATATTCGTGAAGAGGGCATAAACTCCCTTAAAAACGGCAAAACATGGTATTCGCCAAATCGTGGCTTTGCTCAGCTCAGAGATGAAATTTCAAACTACTATAAAAGACGCTTTAACATTGAGTATGTAGGCAAAACTCAGGTGCTTGTTACAGTTGGCGGCAGTGAGGCTATTGACCTTGCTTTCAGATGTCTTGTTTCAGAGGGTGACGAGGTAATTATTCCCGAGCCGTCTTTTGTTTGTTACGAACCGCTTACTCATATGGCAGGCGGTAAGGCAGTTATAATTAATACAAAGGCAGAGGATCAGTTCAGACTTAAAGCTGATGACCTCGAAAAGGCAATTACCGATAAAACAAAGCTCGTTGTTTTGCCGTTTCCTAATAACCCAACAGGCGCTATTATGGAGAAAGCTGACCTTGAGGCTATTGCAGAGGTAATTAAAAAGCACGATTTGTTTGTGCTTTCGGATGAAATTTACTGCGAGCTTACATACGGCGGTAAGAACCACATTTCTATTGCCGCTATTGACGGAATGTATGAGCGTACTATTGTTATAAACGGTTTTTCAAAGTCATATGCAATGACAGGCTGGCGACTTGGTTATGCACTCGGCCCTGTACCGATTATTGCTCAGATGACAAAATTGCATCAGTATGGCATTATGTCTGCACCTACTACCGCACAATATGCCGCTATTGAGGCATTGCGCAACGGTGATGCCGATGTGCAAAATATGCGCAATGAATACGATATGCGCCGCCGACTTGTTGTTGATTCATTTAATGCAATGGGACTTACTTGCTTTGAGCCATACGGTGCTTTTTATGTATTCCCTTGTATTAAGAGTACGGGTATGACCTCAGAGAATTTCTGTACTAAGCTCATTATGGACAAGCATGTAGCCGTTGTTCCGGGTACAGCTTTTGGTGATTGCGGCGAGGGCTTTGTAAGAGTTTCTTATTCTTACTCATTAAATCATCTTAAAACGGCTTTACAGCGCATTAAGGAATTTTTAGAGGAGCAGAAAAATGGAAATTAAGGTTCTTGCACCTGCAAAAATCAATCTCACACTTGATGTTACAGGTAAGCGACCTGACGGCTACCACGATATTATGACGATAATGCAGAGTGTTGATTTGTACGACACCATAACCATTACCGACAATGACAGCGGGCAGATTACAATTTCGTGTAATTATGACGGTGTTCCTTGTGATGAAAAAAATATCTGCTACAAAGCGGCAGAAAAATTTTTTATTGCTACTCGCAACGAGGGACAGGGCGTACATATTGATATTGACAAGGTTATTCCCACACAAGCAGGTCTTGCAGGCGGCAGTACAGACGGTGCGGCTGTTCTTATGGGACTTAACAGAATGTTTGACGCATTTTTAAGTCCGGCGGAATTGCACGAGATTGCAGAGAAAATCGGGGCAGATGTTCCGTTTTGCCTTGAGGGCGGCACAAAGTACGCAACGGGAATAGGTACTAAGCTGCAAAAAATGCCTAACTTTTCTGCATCACATATTGTTATTTGTAAGCCTGACAATGTGAGTGTTTCAACCGCCGAGGCATACAAAAAGGTGGATGCGTTAAATCCGCACCCACCGTATACAGATGAAATGATAAAGTCACTTTTCAGCCGAGATATGTTTAGAATTACAACAACACTGTTCAATGATTTTGAACTTGCGTTAAAGCTCGAAGAAGTGAATGAAATTAAAAGAATTATGTATAAGCGCAAGGCACTCGGAGCAAGTATGACGGGTTCAGGCTCGGCGGTATTTGCTGTTTATAATTCCGAGCGCAAAGCAAAAAAATGCGTTGATTCTTTGAAAGAAAAATATGATAAAGTTTTCCTTTGCCATCCTACAAAGGAAGGTTGTAAAATAGTCTGATTTTTATCAGGCTATTTTATTTTGCTTTTAAACGAGCAACAGAGAAAAAATAAAATTTTCCGCACAAGAAACAAAAAATTCAGGTCAACCCTTTTTAAATGTTGACCTGAATTTTGAATTTATTAAACTAAACTTTGTGCTCTAAACACCAATTTATTTCGTTTTACCACTCCGTTTATCTTCTTCCTCAGCCTGTATAAACATAAGCAGAAATCCTGCAAAAAGCAATATGCAGCTGCACCATATTGTGTATTGCTGCCAAAAGCCTATAATTATATTTTCTATAACTGCACCGAATGCAAAAAAGAAAATTACACCATAGTATATCAGCGATTTTCTAAGACATTCCTTGTCTTTGTTAAACACATAGTTAAATAAATTTTGTGTTCCCGAACGCAGATTGCCAATGCACATTGTTGTGGCAGAGGCATTTCCTTTTACTTTTCTAAAGCTCTCTACCTGTATTCCGCAGGCAAAGGACACAAGCGAGTTTGCTATCAGATTGTATCGTTGAGATATAAACCCAACCGAAAGCAAAATTATACATTCAAGCAGTACGGTGTATTGCCGCCAATGCAAAATGTTGTCTATATTGCAAAAGCGGTGCACAAGCTCGGCAAGAATTATACCTAATGCAAATGCGATTATCGGGAAGAGATATTGCAGCATTTTTGCATAGTTCCCCTCGGATAAATTTATGGCAAATAATATAATGTTGCCCGTTTGTGCGTTTGCAAATACCTCGCCACGAAAGGTGTAGGTATAGGCGTCCATAAATCCGCCCGATACAGCAAGCAATATTGCGAGTCGGCGTGATTCGGATATTTGTCCTTTTAAATTTTTCATAAACTATTCCCCTAAAATTTTTTCCATAATGTATTATAGTCCTTTTTGAAAAAAATGCAAGTGTGTAGTTGATTAAACAGAATTTTTGATTAATTCACAAATCATATTTGTTGCCGATACTAAATGCAGCTTGGATATAGTTTAAAACTATATCCAACAACGATTTTTAAGTATTGGCGCATTTTTGCTTTAGGCTGTATAATATTTACAGATTTTTTGAAAGGACTTGTAAATATGAAAACTTCAATAATTGGGTATCCGAGAATAGGCAAACTTCGTGAGCTTAAATTTGCAAGCGAAAAATATTTTAGAAATGAAATTGAACAGGCAGAGCTTTTTGATGTGGCAAAAAAGCTGAGATTAGAAAATCTTGCAGAGCAAAAGAACAGCGGACTTGACTTTATTCCGTCAAATGATTTTTCTTTTTATGACGGTATGCTTGACACTGCTTTTCTTTTAAATGCTGTTCCAAAAAGATATAAGAAGCTTGGTTTATCTTTGCTTGATGAGTATTTTGCGGCGGCAAGAGGCTATCAGGGAGAAAAAGGCGATGTAAAGGCGCTTGCAATGAAAAAATGGTTCAATACAAATTATCATTATATGGTGCCTGAAATTGATGACGATACAGTTCTAAAACTTTCATCAAACAAGCCTTTCGAGCTTTTTGCCGAGGCGCTTGAAAACGGGATAAAAACAACTCCTGTTATTATCGGCCCGTACACTTTCCTCAAGATTGCAAGATATACAGGCAAAAAATCAAAGGAAAACTTTTTCGGCGGCATTACAGACTCATACATTCAGATTATCGGCAAGTTAGTGAACCTCGGTGCTGAGTGGATTCAGCTTGACGAACCTTGCCTTGTTAAGGATATGAGCAAAGCTGATATTGAATTTTTCAATTCACTTTATACCAAAATTCTTGAAAATAAGAACGGCATAAAAATTCGCCTGCAAACATATTTTGGCGATGTAAGAGATTGCTACAATGAAATTTGCGCCCTTGACTTTGACGGAATCGGTCTTGACTTTATTGAGGGCAAAAAAACACTTGAGCTTATTGATAAAAACGGTTTTCCAAGTGACAAGGTACTTTTTGCAGGCGTTGTAAACGGTAAAAATATTTGGAAAAATAATTATGCAAAAACTATTGCTTTGTTGAAAAATTTGCAGGAAAAATCAATTAATACGGTAATCAACACTTCCTGTTCACTTCTCCATGTTCCGTATACAGTTAAAAACGAAGTGAAACTTTCCGATACATACAAAAAGTATTTTTCATATGCAAGCGAAAAATTGGTTGAATTAAGTGAAATCAAGAAAATTGCCGAAACCGATAATTTTATCACCTTATCTGAATATACAGCGAATGTCGCATTATTTGCGCAGGCAAGAAGCGGCTGTAATACAGATGTAAAGGAAAAAATAAGCGCATTATCCGAAAAAGATTTTACAAGATTCCCTGAATTTGCAGAGCGTGAAAAAATACAGAAAAAAGAGTTTGGCTTGCCGCTTTTGCCAACAACTACCATTGGCTCTTTTCCGCAGACTTCAGATGTTCGCCAAACAAGATCTTCATACAAAAAGGGTAATATTTCTGAGGTTGAATACGAAAAGTTTATGAAAGAAAAAATTTCTGAATGTATTGCTCTTCAGGAAAGCATCGGTCTTGATGTGCTCGTTCATGGTGAATTTGAAAGAAACGATATGGTTGAATATTTTGGAGAATGTCTTGACGGCTATATCTTTACCGAGAAAGCGTGGGTGCAGTCATATGGTACCAGGTGCGTTAAGCCGCCGATTGTGTGGGGCGATATTTCAAGAGCAAAGCCGATGACTGTAAAATGGTCAACCTATGCTCAAAGCCTCACCGATAAGCCTGTTAAAGGTATGCTTACAGGCCCTGTCACCATATTAAATTGGTCTTTCCCAAGAGAGGATATTTCTTTAAAAGAAAGTGCATATCAGATAGCGCTTGCTATTCGTGAGGAAGTGTTAGACCTTGAGGCAAGCGGAATTAAAATCATTCAGATTGACGAGGCGGCATTAAGAGAAAAACTGCCGTTGCGCAGATGTGATTGGAACGATGAGTACCTCGACTGGGCTATAAGGGCATTTCGTCTTGTGCATAGCGGTGTAAAGGCTGAAACCCAAATTCACACTCATATGTGTTACAGCGAGTTTGCGGATATTATTGAGAATATTGATAATATGGACGCCGATGTTATTACATTTGAGGCAAGCCGTTCAGACCTTACAATTCTTGATGTGCTTAAGGCTAAGAATTTCCGCACCGAGGTTGGCCCTGGTGTTTATGATATTCACTCTCCGAGAATACCTACGGTTGATGAGATTAAATCGGCAATAAACAAAATGCTCTCAAAGGTTGCGCAAAGCAAATTGTGGATTAATCCCGACTGCGGACTGAAAACACGAGGCAACGATGAAACTGTAAAGAGTTTGAAGAATCTTGTTGAGGCTACACTCGAAATCAGAAAAGAGAATAATTTATAATTCTGTTTGAATATTTTTTAGTAACCTGTCCATACTCTAAAAAAAGAGAGGACAGGTTATTTTTTATGAAACTACTTATAAAATCACTTTGCATAGCTTTTGTACTTACTGTTATTTACTCTGTAATTCCTTTTCAAGCGGAGTGCGAGCAGATTTCAACCGAGGTGTTCAGACTGCACATTCTTGCAAATTCAGACAGTGAAGAGGATCAGGCGTTAAAGCTAAAGGTGCGTGACGCCCTGATTGAGTACACAGATAAGCTTTTCAACGATGCAAAGGACAGAAACGATGCCGAGAACATAGCAAAGGAAAATATAGAAACCTTGCAGAGCGTTGCTCAAAATACGGTGTATAAAAACGGCTGTAATTACACCGTTAATGCCGAGGTTGTAAAGATGTATTTTAATACCCGATACTATGAAAACTACACAATGCCTGCCGGTATGTATGATGCACTGAGAATAACTATCGGCAGTGGCAAAGGGCATAATTGGTGGTGCGTAATGTATCCGTCAATATGTATTTCAAGTGCGATAGACAATGACGAAAAGGTAGAAAAAACATTTTCGGAAAATCAGCAGGAAATAGTAAGGGGGAACGAATACGAATATAAATTTAAGGTGGTAGAAATATTTGAAAAAATAGTTTCGTTTTTTGAGTAATGTCCTTTAAATGACACACCTGTTATGGTATCATAGTAATATAATATATAAATTTACTTTGAAAAGAGGGATATATTTGCTTAGATTTGTACTTGGAAAAAGCGGTACGGGCAAGACCGAGTACCTTTATAATAAGCTCACCGAGCTTGCGCAGACGGGCGAAAACCGCATAATTATGCTGATACCGGATCAAAGCTCATTTGAAACCGAAAAAGTATTTCTTGACAGACTCGGCGCAAAAAAATGTCAGAATGTAAAAGTATTCGGTTTTTCACGATTTTGTCATTATGTTTTTGATACAGTTAATTTTGAGCAGAAAAATGTTATTGATGACAGCACAAGAGCCGTAATTATGAGCCTTGCACTTGAGCAGCTTGATACAAGCCTTGAAATGTTTGCAAACAGCAGCGGCAAAAAAAGTGTGATAGATTCAATGCTTTCTGCACTTAAAGAATGTAAGAAAGCGAAAATTTCTACCGAGGCGCTTAGAAATGTGTCGGCTTTGATAGACGATAAAACACTTAAAACAAAGCTGAGAGAAACCGCACTTATTATCGACACCTTTGACGCTATTGTTGAGCAAAGTTATATAGATCCGCTCGACAACCTTACAAGGGTGGCGGAAATTCTTAAAGAGAAAAATATGTTTAACGGCTTTACGCTTGCCGTTGATTCTTTCAGCGGTTTTTCCGTTCAACAGCTTGAGGCGCTTAAACTGTTGTTTGCTCAGTGCGAAAGCACCTATGTTGCGCTCACATTAAATCCATATGAGGATGAGGAGCAGAGCCTTTTCAGCACAACTAACGATACATATAAAAGGCTTAAGGCAATAGCAAAATCAGAGAATGTTGAGATTAAAGCGCCTGTAAAGCTTGAGGAAAATTTCAGAAACGAAAGCGAAGAACTTAAAATTCTCGAAAAGAATTTTTATCAGAACAAAAGCAATGAATATGAGTTAAAAAACGATTCAATCACCGCTTTTTCGGCAGATACAGTTTACGGCGAATGTGAATTTGTGGCAAGGCAAATTAAAAGGCTTGTTGTAGAGCAGGGGTATCTGTATTCCGACATAGCCGTTATTTGCAGAGATATTGCTCCGTATGCGGGAGTTTTGAACACAATTTTTGATAAATACGAAATACCGTATTTTATGGATATGAGCTATGATATTTACATAAAGCCGATTATAAGGTATGTGTGTTCGATTTTTAATGCGATTTTAAACGGTTGGCAAAAGGAAGATTTGCTTGCAATTTTAAAAACAGGGCTTGCAAATAATTCTGATGAAGAAATTTCAGCCTTTGAAAATTATGTTTATGTTTGGAATATAAACGGTGCAGCTTTTAAAAAGCCTTTTGCAAATAATCCTGACGGCTTTTCGGAAACTATGAGTGACTCACAAACGGAGCAACTCGAAATGGCAGAGAATGTGAGAAAAGGATTAGTTGAACCGCTTGAAAAATTCAGAGAAGATATAAAGGACAAAACGGGCAGAGAGATTACCGAACTGTTGTATAATATGCTTGAAAGACTTGAGGTTACAAAAGCCATATCCGCTATGTATGACAAGCTGAAAGCTGACGGCGAGCTTGCGCAGGCAAAGGAAGAAATCAGACTATGGAATTTGCTTATGAATACCTTTGACCAAATGGTTGCCGCTGCAGGTGATTTAAAGGTATCGCCGAAAAGATATTTTGAATTGCTCTCGCTCAGACTTTCGGTACTGAAAATTGCGGATATTCCACGCACAGTAGACAGCGTGTCTGTCGGTACGGCAACAAGAGTAAGACTAAACAAAGAAAAAGCAGTTTTCCTTATTGGCTGTATAGACGGAGTTTTTCCTGCTGTTCCGTCCACCGCAGGTCTTTTTTCTGCATACGAATTAAAAACTTTGATTGCAAATAATTTGCCGTTTGGCGATGAGCCGGCGGAGCTTGCGGATTTTGAAAATTATATGGCTTATAAATCCGCCACTTCACCATCGCAAAAGCTGTTTGTTTCTTTTTACAAATCGGACTTAACAGGCGGTACATATATGCAGTCATCAATTATAAACGAGGTTGTAAGTATTTTTCCGAACATTGCTTTGCATAGGGAGGAGGAGTATTGCTCGGTAAAGGACAGCACATGGGCAATTTTGCCTGCGTTTGAGGAGTGCGCACGAAACTTTAACAGCGACAGCGAGGAAAACAGAGCGCTGAAAAATTATTTTGCGAATAACGAAATATTTAAAGATAAGTACAAGGCACTGCAAAATGCAAGCACTGCAAAACCGTTTGTGTTTGACGATAAAAGCAATGTAAATCTTTTGTTTGGCAGTGACCTTAAAATCTCAGCATCGCAGGTTGAAAAGTTTAGTTTGTGCCGATTTTCTTATTTTTGTAACTACGGCTTGCGTGTGCGTGAGCGCAGAAAAGCAGAGATAAACCCACTTGAATACGGAACTTTTATTCACTATATTATGGAGATTTTCTTTAGCAAATATTCTAAAAACGAATTTTCAAATATGAGCGAAGATGAAATCTATGATATTTGCGATGATATTCTTGACGATTATGTGGACAAGCATTTTGGCGGTACAGAAAAAAATACCCCACGATTTATGTATAGATTTAATAAGATAAGGGAAAATGTGCATTTCCTTGTTTTACATATCATTAAGGAGCTAAAACACAGCGGATTTGAACCGATTGACTGCGAGCTTAAAATAGACGGCGATATTCCCGGTTATGAGGTTGCTTTGCCGACAGGTCAAAAAATAATGCTCAGAGGCAGTGTGGATAGGGTAGATATTCTCAAAAAGGGCGAGGAAAACTATATCAGAATAATTGACTACAAGACAGGTCCAAAGGAATTTAAGCTGTCCGACATTTTATACGGACTGAATTTGCAAATGCTTATTTACCTTTACGCAATTACACTTGGCGGTGAGGAGCGCTACGGAAAGGTTACGCCGGCAGGAATACTCTATATGCCGGCTACCGTAAAGCCGATTTCAGTTGACGGCGCTATTATTGATGTGCAAATTAACGAGCAGGTTTCAAAGGGACTGAAAATGAACGGTATGCTTTTAAATTCGCTTGATGTTATTGATAATTCCGATAAGGAATATATTTCTTTCAATACAAAAAAAGGAACTCTTACAACAGGCGGAAATCTTGCGAGCCTTGAAGAATTAGGCATGATTTTTAAAAAGCTCGATATGACTGTTGCCGAGATGGGAGATAAGCTTTTTTCGGGCAATGTTGAGGCGTCACCGCTTAAGGGCGGCAAGGATTCGTGCGAGTATTGCCCGTATGACAGCGTTTGCGCCTACCATATGAGCGCTTGCCGAAACAGCTTTTCGGTAGATAATGACGAGGTGTGCAAAATACTTGAGAACGAACAGAACAAGGGAGGCGAGGATTGATGGCTAAATTTACCGATGCGCAAACAGACGCAATCGTAGCGCAGGGCGGCAGTGTGCTTGTATCGGCGGCGGCAGGTTCTGGTAAAACCACCGTTCTTATTGAGAGAATAATAAGAATGATAACACGCAAAGAAAACCCGATTGATGTAGACCGACTGCTTATTGTAACCTTTACGAGGGCGGCGGCAAGCGAAATGAAGGAGCGACTTGCAAAAGCCATTAACGCTCTTCTTGAAAAAGACCCGTACAATTCATTGCTTTTGCGTCAGCGACAGCTTATGTATAACACAAGCATTTGCACCATAGACAGCTTTTGCGGTTCGATTGTAAGAGAGTATTTCCATGTGCTCGGCGTGCAAAAAGATTTTCGCCTTGCAGATGAAAACGAAATAAAGGTAATCGGAAACGATGCGCTCGAAACTGTGCTTGAGGACTTTTACAGGGGAAATACACCTGAATTTAACGCACTTGCAGACGCTTTTGCAAATAAAAACGGCGATGATAATTTGAGAAACGCAGTGCTGAAAATAGCAGGCTTTCTTGCAACTCAGCCGTTTGGCGAAAAATGGCTTGAAGATATGCTGTCAAATTATTGCCCCGATATTCCGATAGAAAAATCATTGTTTGGCAAAATTCTTATAAAATACGCAAGGTCAACGGCTGACCACTCGCTTTTGCTTACGCTTAACTCAATAAAATTGCTTGATGAGGACGAAAAACTGAGAGATGCAAACCTGCCGCTCTTGCTTGACGATAAGGCATATTTTGAAAAGCTTGCCGAAAAATTTGAGGAAGGCTCATGGGACGAAATCAAAAGATTTGCCGAAACCTTTGTTAAGGGCAGAATGAAAACACCAAAGGGCTACAAAGATGACCCGATTAAAATTGCCGTTGCAAATTCTCGTGACGATGTTAAAAAATCGGTGGACAGCATTTGCAATATCTTTATGTGGGACAGTACTGTAATCAGAGCCGAAATTGACTATCTTCGCATAATAGTATCCGAGCTTTTTGAGGTTGTAAGGGCATATCTTAAAAAGTTTTCGGATATGAAATACGCAAAAAATATGCTGTCTTTTTCAGATGTTGAGCTTTTGACTGTAAAACTGCTTGCCGAGCCTTGCAATGACGGATACACAAAAACAGAGCAGGCAAAAGAAATTTCAAAACGCTTTGACCAAATTATGGTTGACGAGTTTCAAGATGTAAACGATGTTCAAAATCTTATTTTTAAATGCGTAAGCACTGACGAAAACAATATGTTTGTTGTTGGCGATGTTAAGCAGAGCATTTACGGATTTAGACAGGCAAAGCCTGAGATTTTTATTGATAGGAAAAACGAATACAATAAGTATGACAGAGAAAACGAAATTTATCCTGCAACTATAATTCTTGATATGAATTTTAGAAGTCGCAGTGAGGTTTGCTCGGCTGTTAATTTCATTTTTAAAAATCTTATGACAGAAACCTCGGCAAAAATGGATTACGGCGCAGATGAATACTTGAATGTGGGCGCTGTATATCCGCCGAGTGACAAATGTAATTTTGAGGTAGATTATATTCAGAACGAGAGTACAGATGACAGCGTGGTAAATGAGGCTGTATTTGTAGCAAATAAAATTCTCAAAATGAAGTCGGAGGGCTTTACGGTCGGCAGAGATAGCAAACCGCTTGAGTACGGCGATTGTGCAATTCTTTTAAGAAGTACAAAAAATACCGCAACCACCTTTGTAAATGTTTTAAACAGTCTTGGTGTGCCTGCAACCTCAGAGATAAAGGAGAGCTTTTTTGACGCCAATGAAATTAAGGTAATGCTCAACTTTTTGCGCTGTATAGACAATCCGTCACTTGATATTCCGTTGCTTTCAGTAATGTGCAGTCCTGTTTACAGCTTTACGGTAGACGAGCTTGCAAAGATTAAGAACGGCAACAGGTACACTAATTTGTATTCGGCAGTAGTGGAATTTGCAAAAAAAGACAGCAGAACAGCCGAGTTTTTAAAGGAGCTTAGCTCGCTCAAAACTTATGCCTGCACCTGTTCGGTTGATGAACTCCTGAGCCGTATTTATGAGCTTACTTCGTTTTCGGCTATAATCTCCGCTATCAGCGGCGCAAAGGGCATAAAAAATCTTAATCTGTTGAGAGAATATGCCCGCAGCTTTGAATCAAGCGGATACAGAGGATTGTCTGCATTTATTTCATATATGGACAAGCTGATTGAAAACGGTGCTGACCTTGAGTCGTCTTCGGGCGATAACGGCGAAACCGACAATAGCGTCAAGGTAATAAGTATTCATAAGTCAAAGGGACTTGAGTATCCTGTTTGCTTTATTGCTTGCTCGGCAAAGAAATTTAATAAAACAGACCTTAGCGCAGATGTGCTTATAGACAGCAAGGCAGGACTTGGCATAAGGAGAGTTGAGGGCTTTTGCCGATACAATACCTTGCCACGAATGGCGGTAGGTGTTGAAATATCTGAAAATGAAATTGCCGAAGAAATGCGTGTGCTTTATGTAGCGCTCACTCGTGCAAAGGAAAAGTTGATTGTTATATCGTCACAAAAAAATCCAACCGATTATCTTGCAAAGCTACATTCAAAGTTGGCAGGCGGAGTGATAGACCCGTATTCCGTTATGAAAGCAAAATCTATAAGCGATTGGATAAGTATGTGCGCCTTGGTGCACCCGTTGCATAATGAATTAAGAATGAAGTTACAGCTTGGAGAAACCGATTTTACAAATTCGGCAACAGACGAATTGCCATGGGATATTAATTTTATTAAATCGGCTGATTTTGTTAACGATACAGAGGAAGCAGTTGCCGATACAGAAAATAATTCCGATAACGAAATTTACGATTCAACTGTAATTGATTTGCTTAAGGAAAGAACAGATTTTCCATATAGAAATAAATCTGTGTTAAAAATTCCGCAAAAGGTCAGTGCCTCGGATATTGCGCATAATGAGGGCGACACCTTTGATAAAATCTTCTTAAAGCCTGCCTTTTTGTCAAATGGCAATTCCTCGGCGGTTGAAAAAGGTACGGCTCACCATAAGTTTTTGCAATTCTGCGATTTTAAAAAGGCAAAAAATGACTTGCAAGCTGAGCTTGACAGACTTTTAGCCGAAAAGTTTTTGACAGCCGAACAGGTTGCCTCAATTAATAAGAGCGAAATACAAAAATTCCTTGACGGCAGTCTTGCAAAGAGAGTAATGGACTCGCCGCTTGTTAATAGGGAGCAGCGCTTTACAGTAAATATCAAAGCAGGTATGCTTGACAGTACGCTTGAGGGCGAGAGTGCCGAAACAAGAGTGGTAATGCAGGGTGCTATTGACCTTGTTTTTAAAGAGGGCAATGAGCTTGTAGTTGTTGATTACAAAACGGATCGTGTGCGTGAAATCGGCAAGCTAAAGGAATTGTATTCAAAACAGCTCAGCCTTTATAAACAGGCGGTTGAAGAATTTACCGATTATAAGGTTAAGGAATGTATAATATATTCCATTCATCTTAATGACTGCGTTGTTGTGGACTGCTGATTAGACAATTTTTGAAAATTGTGGTATTATTAATCGGGGTGATATTTTGAAATTAACTATACTCGGTACAGGTTGTGCAAGTGTAACCGACTGTTACAATACTTGCTTTGTGCTTTCGGATAACGGGCGGAATTTTATGGTTGACGGCGGTGGCGGCAACACTATTTTTAAACAGCTTAAATCGGCGAATATTGATTGGAAAAGTGTGCGGCATATCTTTATTACTCATAAGCATATGGATCACCTGTTTGGCATTATGTGGTTTGTAAGAATGATTTGCCAGCATATCAACCGCAATACATACGAGGGCGAGGCATATATTTACGGTCATGATGAAGTAATAAAAATCATAAGAGATATTGCAAACCTGCTTTTGCTCAAGCGTGAGCTTGACCTTATCGGCAGCAAACTGCACCTTGTTACGGTTGAAAACGGACAGGAGCTTGAAATAATAGGGCATAGGGTGCAGTTCTTTGATGTTGAGTCGGTAAAGACAAAGCAATTTGGATTTACCATGCAGTATGGTAATGGCAAAAAACTCACCTGCTGTGGTGACGAGCCTTTTCATGAATGTGAAAGGGAATATGTGTACGGCAGTGATTGGCTTTTGCACGAGGCTTTTTGTCTGTATTCTCAGGCGGATATTTTTAAGCCGTATGAGAAAAACCATTCCACCGTTGCAGACGCCTGCAAACTTGCGGAAGAATTGAAAATTAAAAACCTTGTTTTGTATCATACGGAGGATAAAAATTTGAGCAACCGAAAATCGCTGTATTATGATGAGGGCAAAAAATATTTCAGCGGAAACCTGTATATTCCAAATGACCTTGAGGTGTTTGAGGTTTAATAAAGGGTTGATCACAAAATATATTCTACAACTTTTATTTCAATGAAAGGAGGAATGTAAAGTGAAAAATAAACATATTACGGAAATATTGGCTCCGATAATGACGAGCGTGTTAATTTTTGGAACTATGATTATTGTATGTGGTTGTTTTTTAAATTCTGATTTTGCATTTGCAGAATATACATATTGCTTATTTATGTCAATTTTTTATTTTCCACTTTTTTTATTGACTATTTTTGGTTTTGAAATAAGTGCATTAAGTGTTTTAATAACCATTCTGATTTTAGCAATGTTTTTTGTTTGTCTATATTTAGCTTGGAGTGCGTACATGAAACCCAGTAAGATGAAATATGGAATATTAATTCTATTGCTTGTAATTGACATTGTCGGCTCTTTTGGTGTTTTTATGTTTAGCTTTATTATAGGTTTAATCAATGTCTGTTTTAAGATAGCCTTAATACTATGCTATGCAAAAAATATAAAATTGTATGACGAAGCTATGTACGATTATGCCAATTAACAAACTCTGACAGCTAAACGGTTATTGAAATATTGATGAGATTTTGTGGTCAATCCTAAACATCAAGCCGCTTGGCTATCAGGAATTTGTTATAGTTAAAGTATTTGTGGGCGTTGCTCACACCCACAACCTTTTACTTTTGGACTGAAAGTTTAGCTTTTGCTTTACTTTGTTGCCAGACCGAAAGTGTGCTAAAACATTATTTATAATGTTACCTCAACATTTAGAATAAAACAAAAAATAACGGCTGTTGCAAATTACTGCAACAGCCGATTTTGCTATCAGTTAGCTTTTTGTGGGAGTTTTACTCGTGACATTATCTTACCGCAGGCAAGAATAAGTAAAATTTCGGGAATACACTTAACAGCCTGACTTATAAGTCTTGCCGAAAGGTAGATAAAATATGACTTGCCCGAAGAAGTACCGTAAAGGAAGAACAGCCAATATGCCGAAAGGAAAATTTCAACCGCAATGCAGTTGATAACCCATGCAATGACTACCTTTGGAATGGTTACTTCATTCTTATAAAGAAATAAACCGTAAATAAGACCTGTTAAAATACCGTTGATTGTAAAGCCGGGAAAGTATGCTCCTCCTGTCGGATTCATAATGAAAGATAAAACATCTCCAAGCATACCTACAAGCATAGCAGGCACAGGGCCAAACATAGAGCCTGTAATTGCTATCGGCAAAAATGCACCGCTTAGCTTTACATTGTTGCCAAAGAAAGGCAAGGTGCTGTTGCCAATGAATCCGAGGATGATTCTCAGCGCAAGCAGCATTGCAATCATGGCAAGTGACTTAACTGATTTTAGTTCTGTAAAAGAATTATAGAACTTTTTAGAAATTGACATATATTTTCCTCCTAAAGATTTTTTCGGTGTTGCTTTAGGAGAAAAAGAAAAGCGGACAGAAACTCTGCCCGCTATTAGTCCCAAAGTAACAGCGGGATGCGAAATCTGTACCGCAGGGTAACCTTTCGTTTTTGTGGCAACTCCCCGTCCACAAAACACTTTACGCACAAATTTCTACTCTGTTAAGCAAAAATGCTTACGAATTATATTATATCACTATGTCGAAAAAAGTCAAGCCTTTTCGGCCTTAGTGCTGCTCTTTTTTGTAAAAGCAGTGTTCATACGAACAATCATATTTGAAAGCGGCTTGTAAATTACCATTGCTATAATAGCGTCAATTATGCCCTTAAATAATGTGAAAGGTACATTGAAGATAATTAAAGACTTTAGCAATGTGTCTGATGACGGAAGAAGTAATTTATACATATTTACAATTACATTCATATCTCCGCCTGCCCATAGTTCTGCATAAACAGGGTAAACTACAAAGTAGTTTGTTACAACACTGAGTATTGCCATTGTCGCCGCACCTGCTACGCAGCCGATTAAAGCGCCTTTTTTAGTTTTGTTGTACTTATAAATCATACCTGCCACAAACACAAAAATTGCGCCGAGAATAAAGTTTGAAAATTCACCTACAAACATTGAGCTTGATACAGGCAGGTGGATAACATTCTTGATCAGGCAGATGATTACACCGTACTGCGGGCCCAACACAAATGCGCCGATAAGCTCGGGCAGATCCGAAAAATCGAGCTTTAAGAATGACGGCACGAGCGGAATGGGCACTTCAATGTACTGAAGAGCAATGGCAACTGCTGTCAACAGCGCAGTTACTGTAATTTTTGTGGTCATAAGTTTTTGATTGGATTTTTGTGCTGTTCTCATAGAACACACTCCTTTGAAATAAATTCAGATGTCCCGAGAAAATAAAAATCCCCGTTACTTAGTGTAACGGGGATTTTTTCTGCACAAAAGGTTCGACAAAGCCAAATGGCAATGCCGAGAGTTTGCGTTTCTTCTTTCATCCGGACTATACCGTCGGTGTCTGAATTTCACAGACTCGGCAAGCAATGCTTGTTCGTGGACTTTAACCACCGGTGGAGAATTTCACTCCGCCCCGAAGACAACTGTTAATTATATTATATTCCGTAATTATGATTTGTCAATACCTTTTTAGAGTTCTTAAAAATTTTTTATCCTCATCGGATACTCGTCTGCTTTCAATACATTTTTGAATAGCTTTATTAAAGGTTGCGTCATTGAGATTATTATTAAGGAAATATGAATGTGTAGTTTCTCTCTGTTTGGCATATGCGGTTGCAATGAGCCATGCCTGCGCCATTAAAATGTAGTATTTATCGCTGTTTACCAAGTCGCACCGAGCAAGTACGGCATCTATAAATTCACTGTCGAGGTAATAGTCAAGCATAATAACAAACGCAAAGCGGATATACCACTCGTTTTTACTCTCTAAATAATTTGTGAGGTAGTCAAAAAATTTAATTTTATATTTTTTAACTTCTTTAAGTCCTGCACAAAAGCCGTCACAAACTGCCCAATTATTTATTTTAGGAATAAAATTATTTACAAGAGAAATAAAGTCCTCAAAATTTTCGGTTTTAATAAGTCCCGTAACAATGGCGGAAATAATACGCTGTTCGTAATATTCTGTTTTGGAAATATTCAAAAATTCACGAGCATTTCCTTTTGAAATTTCCTTAGCGATTTTGCGCATATCAGGCATACGGATGCCGATAAAGCTATCGCTTTCATCATCGGGTATGAGCGACGAGTGAAAGGCTTTGTATTTTAAATCGGCATGGCTTTTAAGGTATTCGGTCAGATTGTTGTAGTCATCAGCCGACCAATTATCGAGAGTAAACATCAGCGTTCCTCAGGCTTTAAGGTGTTTTGAATTACCTTGCGCCTTACTTTTTCGATTTTTTCTTTTGCGTGACTGTTCTTTATGCTTTTTTGCCAGGACGGAATTTGAATCAAACCGACTATTGTTCCGATTCCGTATGCAATGTGGAGCATAGGGAAGATGAACGGCAACAGTACAAACTGCGGCTGAATGTTTTTCATTGTGCAGCAGCCGACTGTATTTACTATGTCAAACATTCCGTAAATTGCAAGCAAAACATATAGTAACAGAGGCAAACCGAGAAATGCAAGTACCGAGCAGAACAACAGAGCCATTACGAATAGAAACGGAGCAAAGTGGAAGTATGAAAGACATCCCGGACACTCCGACAAAGTAAGACCTATCCACCTGCCGTTGGAGTATTTTTGATGAACCATATATTTAAGATTATTTCTTGCGTGCTGATAAGACACTATGTCAGGGCAACAGCACATTTTGTAGCCTGCTTTTCTTATGCGGTAGTGAAATTCGTTATCTTCTGTTCTGCCGAGGTTTTCGTTAAAACCGCCAACCTTTGCTATTACCTCTCGTCTGTAAGCGGCATGAAAAAGGCTGTCGAGGTATTCTTTTTGTGCCGAGGGTCTGCGGTAAGAGGCTACCGAACTGCCAAAAAGTGAGTCCTCTGCCGCAAGTAAGGTGAGTTTCCAAGATGAAATGTCAGAGGTAATGTTTGGTCTGCCGCCGCCCACAACATTTTCGCCGTCCTCAAGGTTCATTACATTTCTTGAAACAAAGTCCTTTGGAATACGGGCATGAGCGTCTACCCTTATTATAACATCACCACGAGCAGTCATAAGAGCGGCATTCCACGAGCTTGCCTGATTTTTTTTCATACACTGCACGATAGTCACATTGCGAAATCCGTAGCCTAATTCCTTGAATTTTTCCATCATTTCATAGGTTTTGTCGGTTGACATACTGTCAACAAATACAACCTCTATCTTGTTGTGCGGATAATCCTGCAACGAAATATCCTTGAAAAGTCCATCAAGCGCATCTGCCTCGTTGTAGGCAATCATACACAGAGAAACTATCATAGTTAATTCCTGCCTTTTTCTATTGATATTAACCACTTTGCAGAGGTTGCAAATGTAGTTGTAATGTACGGCAATACATAAAATATAGGTACTACAAAAAAGCATAGCGCAATCCAACCGATAAAGCTGAAATATAACTTCATTGTGTTGCCAAAGTTTTTAACGAACATTTTTACTCCTTTGCCAAAGCATGAGAATACATTGGACTTTGGATCATCAACGAATAAAAACATTGCGTAGTTTACGAAAAACAAGTAAACAAACGAAATAAGGAAAACAGACACAGCGCCAAATCCCACATTCAATACAGGCTGTAACACAGCCGCAAGAATATCGTTGTTTGATACCGAATCCATAATGATTTTTATAAGGTAGTCAAAATCAAATGCAAATGCCGCCGCAGATAAAATTATGCAGAACATTAAGTTGAGGAGAATAGCTTTGAAATACAGCTTTGCTGATTTAAAAAAGCTGAATAAATCCCAGATCTTCGGTATTTCATTGTGAGCTGCGGTGTAGGCGGATTTGAAAAATCCGTTTATCAGCGGACTTAAAAAGAACATTACAGCCACACTAATTCCGTTAACCAGTTCAAATAAAAATTCTTTGCCGGGCTTTGCAGTATTTGTTGTGATATCAAAAGACTTGGTAATCAGCTGTATTATAGTGCCGAAACCCGACAAAGCAATAATAACGGCTGAAATCACAAGTGCCATTGCAATGAGAATTAACCACGAGCCTTTTAATGAGTTTAGCGCCTGATTTTTAATAAGTTTTTCTTTAGTCATACAAAAATCCTTTGTTAATTAATATTTTGCCGATGCAAGTATAAAAATATTAGTTTTCGCTGTCATTTGTACCGCAGTACATTCTATACATTGCCTCAAGGCAAATCTGAGCGTGGGTAAAGAATTTTTCTTTATCAATGCTTTCGTCTGCATTGTGCATATTAACCTCGTCATCTTTGAAAGCAGGGCCAAAAGCAAGACCTTTTCCGCCGAGCTTTCTTGCGTATGTTCCGCCGCCTGTGGTGTAAAGTTCGGGGTTCTCGCCCGTAACAGCCTTGTATGCACCTGAAAGGAGTTTTACAAGCTCGCTGTCCTTTTCAATGTAAAGCGGCTTTTCGTGATTAAGTATCTTAACATTTAATTTATTATGTTTAGCCGCATATCTGAACTGTCTGTAAACACTGCCGCCTGTAACAGAAACAGGGTAGCGAATATCAAAAGCGGCTCTTGCCTCGTCACCCTCAATGTGAATATAGCCGAGGTTTACTGTGAGGTCGCCCGAAATACTGCAATGAGTTTTAAGACCGAGTGAACAGCCGTCGGTTTCGTTGCCGTAAGCAATGTTGATAAAGTCGCAGATTGCGCCTATTTCATTAGCGGCATATGCCTTTGCGAGCAGCTCAATAAGTGCGGCGGCGGCATTGAATCCCTTATGCGGCTCGCAGGCATGAGCGGCTTTGCCTCGGCTGATTACCATAAGTCCGTCTATTGTAGAGTTAAACTCAAAGTTGCCTTTTGTTGTTTTTGAAAGCTCAAGCAGATTTTGCTCATCGTAGTTTGATGAATCAAGCAGGGCATAGGCAATGTCGGGAACAGCATTTATTGCCTTGCCTGAGTGTAGCTGAGAAAGTACAGTTGCAAGGTTTCCCTTTGTGCTGACTTCAATTTGGAGAATACCTTTTTCGGCATAGCAAATTCCGTAGTCGCTGTCGGGAGTGAAAGAAAGGTCAGGAACAGGCATTTTTTCAAAATATCCGTCTATATCTTCCATACCGCACTCCTCGCTTGTGCCGTAAATTGCACGCAGGGTGTTTACTCCGTCAATTCCCTCGTCTTTTAATGCTCTCAAACAATAAAGTGTAACGAGCGCAGCGCCTTTATCGTCTGCAATTCCTCTGCCGTAAAGTCTGCCGTCTTTTTCGGTGAGAAAGTAGGGGAGTACGCTCCAATTATTGCCTGCCGGCACAACATCAAGGTGGCTCAAAATACCGCAGAGTTTGCCTTTGTCGCCAAGCTGAATGTGCATACTTTCGCTTGTAACCTGTTCACCGACCAATCCAAAGTCCTTTGCTCTTTTAAGCATAAAGTCCATGGCGTTCTGACATTCCTCGGGTTTTTCGTTTGCAACCGATTCAAACCCGATTAGTGTGTTGAGGTCAGCGAGTAATTCGTCTTTGTATTTTAATATTTTGTCACCAAATATCATAGTTAAGTCCTCCAAATGTAATTATTTCCTCTTTTTTATATATCTAAAGATGTTAATTGATAAAATATAAACCAAAAATGCGGCGGCTGAAATAACAGAAATGAGTATGCCTGTTGACAGTCCCGGAGTTTTGTAAACAAATTCTATATTGCAATTTTCATTTGCGGGAATATAAACAGCCATAAGTCCGTTGTTTACTTTTTCTATTTCAGTTTCTGTACCGTTTACATATGCCGTAAAGCCGTCACTGTAAGGCACACTGAAGAAAAGCAGATTTTCATTGCCGTTTGTATTGTCAAAAACAGCGTTAAAGCCGTTGTCTGTATAATTAAATTCTGAACAAGAATTATTTTTGCGTTCTTCGCAAACTTTCTTGTAGGTTTCCCTGCCGTAAGAGTAATCGTCTATTATGCTTACAAAGTCTTCAGGTTTCTTTCCGTAAAGCTCTTTGTATTTTTCGTCTGTATAGCCTGTTATTGAGGCATATTTTTTCATTTGCTCACGACTGAGAACCATTGAATATAAAATAGTTTCAGACTTATGCGAACTCTTTGACTGCGCAAATTCTTCCTCCGTAACAAAGGAATCGTAAGTAAATCCCATAGGAATATAGCAGGTGTTCTCGTAAATTCTAAAACCGTTTTCCGCTTTTAAAAACTTCCAATACGGCATTTTTGTTTTACCGTCTTTTTCGGTAAACGAGTTGCTTATATCGGTGTCATCGCCCATATAATCGAAGAGATATTTACAGCTCAATAGCGAACGGATACCGTACATATTTGTATCGGGACGAGATGCAACATCTCTTGTCATTCCGAGCGCCTCGTAAAACTGCATAATAGAGGTTGATACCGAGCTTTGAAAACAGTTGATTGACTTAATCTGCCAAAACATTGCCGTATTGTCGGGACATTCGTAAAAATCACTTCTTACGCTGTCATCGTCAAGGTCGTCAATGTGAATTGCGTCACGCTTGTTTAAAATGTTCTCTTTAATCGGCTTTATGGTTGCGCTGTAAGCTGTACCCGTACCGATTATAAAACCGCTTGTGAGCAGAATTGTAAGGCAAAGTGTGATTGATGTTGCAATGTAAAATGCCCTTGTGCGAAAACCGAATTTTTTGAAAATAAGAACAAAGCCTAAAATGCACACCATGGCAATAAGTGCATATATCCAAAATCGTCTTGTGTCGGCGGCTACACCGACAGACCATTGCTCGGTTTCGTCATCATTTGTTGTGACTTTTGGCATTAAGCCTATTAAAATTGTCATTGCAAGGGTGATTCCTGCCGACCATCTTACGGCTCTGCCCCAATCGGCTTTATTGCTTTCAAGAGCACGAATTGTGGCAAGCGTGAGCATAAGCACGAGCATATAGTACCATCTTGCATAGTAGATAGAGCTGTTGAGCATTTGGAAAGCTGAGTTGAGCACAGGAACAAATGCCATTATTATTAACAGACTGATAATTTTCTTTATCCAATCACGCTTTTTAAGCTGGAGATAGGCTATTGCGCCTGTCATACCAACGAGCGGCATCCAGCCTGCCACAGATGCCCATTTGCAGTTTGAGTCGGGCGTAAATGTAGGATAAGCCGGCATATCGGCAGGGAAGAAGAATGCGGCGATAGAAAGCCAATATCTTTGCGAATTGTTATGAACAAGAGAGTCCCAGCCGTTTGGAAGTGTGTTGAGTCGAGGATTGCCCATAATGCCCAAAACCGATGGCAAAAGTATGAATGCAGTGGCGAGAAAGCCTATTAAAACCTCTGCAGCAAGCAATAAAAATTCTTTAACAGAAAATTTATAGGTCTTGGTAAACACGAGCATTAAGAAATAAATAACTACAAAGAGTACCTGACCTGTAAAGAAGTAGTAATTTACTACGCAGGCGCAGAATACGGCAGGGGCAAATATACCTCTTTTTTTGTCAAATAAAAATGCGTCCAGTGCCGCAAGCAGCAGAGGGAACACTATCATTGGCTCGTGAAAGTGGAAAAAGAAAATATTATAAACAGAAAATCCCGAAAAAGCGTAAAGAAGTCCGCCAATTACCGCAAACTGACGATGTCTGACATATCTTTTAAGATAAATGTATGCCGAAAGCGAACAAAATGACAGCTTTAGTATAATCAACGGCCCTATAAGATAGGGGACAGCCTCGCTTGGAAAAGGAATGGTTGCCCAAAAGAACGGACTGCCGAGCAGATAAAAGCTGTAACTTGAAATTAAATCAGAGCCTAAGTCTGTTGTGGTATTCCAGCCGAAATTACCGCTTTTTACGGCGTCATGTATCATTTGATAAAAGGGGATTTCCTGCACATTAAAGTCACCGTAATAGTAGAAAACACCGCCGTCAAAAATAATGAACGGAATAATCAGCGCACAGGCTGTAATAAAAGCAATAAAAAAGACTTGTAACCCATAATGATAATTTTTATTTCTGTATCTTTCAAGCTGCCTGCCCATATATTCCTCCACAAAAGGGTAATTAGTAATCAAAATTCTTTACAAAGCCAAGAAATACGGCTATAATTAAATAAAAAATTATAATTAATACTTATTATACCACATTACAAGGTGAAATGCACTATATTTTGGAAAAAAACAGGAGAAAATAGCTATGGAACAGTCGAATTTTTATGCTATGATGTCACGAATGAAATACATAAATCGTTGGGGACTTATGAATAATACAAAATATGAGAATTTAAGTGAGCATAGCTTGCAGGTTGCAATGCTTGCACACTGTCTTGTGCTTATTCATAACAAAAGATTTGCAGGCAGTCTTAATGCTGAAAGAGCGAGTATCCTTGCTGTTTTTCACGATTCAACAGAGATAATTACAGGTGATATGCCAACTCCGATAAAATATTTTAACAACACCATTAAGGACGCTTATAAGGATATTGAAAATGCGGCTGCCGACAGATTGTGCTCGCTTTTGCCCGAAGATTTCAGAGAGGATATGGAGCTGATTATTAAGCAGAACAGTGATGAGGACAAGGAGCTTAAAAAGTTTGTTAAGGCGGCAGACAGATTTTCGGCACTTATAAAATGTATTGAAGAACTGCGTATGGGCAATGAGGAGTTCAGGCAAGCAAAAACAGGAATTGAAAAATCTATAAAAGAAATGAATATGCCTGAGGCTGAGGTTTTTAGCAAAGAATTTTTGCCTGCGTTTTCGCTTTCGCTTGACGAAATGTAAAAATTTACAAATAATATTTACATAATTTTACAAAATAATAAAATATCAGACATTTAATTCTTATTGAGAATTAAATTGTATTCAAATATGGTATAATTATTAAATTAGTTATGCTCGGATTGTAACATAATTAAATTCACTTTGTTTTCGGAGGAATGTTATGGCAAATCACGATAACAAAAACGAAATAAAAGACGGTTTTGTCGATATAAGTTCTAACAAGCAGGTAAACAAAATTTATAAAAAGAAGGGCAGGGCAATCAGAATTACCGCTATTGTGCTCTCGGTTCTTTTGCTTATCGGCGGTAGCGGACTTATCTATTATTATTCGGTGCTTAATTCGCTGAAATTTGTGGATATTTCAGATAATACCGCAACCGCAACAAAGGCAACAACAAATGCCGACTCTACTTCAGACGATATTTTTGACAAGTCGCTCAGCAATGATGAATTGCTTGAAGATTCAAAGGTACTCAATGTTATGCTTTTCGGTGAGGATAACGCAAGGGGAGAGAAATTTGGCCGAAGTGACTCAATGATTATGCTCTCCATTGATAATCGCCACAAAAAGCTAAAGATGACTTCTTTCCAGCGTGACAGCTATGTTTATGTGGACGGTTACGGATATGACAAGCTCACAAATGCATACGCTTACGGCGGCCCAAAGCTGACAATTCAAACTATTGAGTCTAACTTTGGCGTAAAGGTTGACCGTTATGCAGTGGTTGACTACGCAAGTTTTATAGATATTATTGATGTTCTCGGCGGTATTGACCTTGAACTTACTAAGGACGAAATTGATTATATCAACTATCAGCTCTACAAGAACAAGCAGTCCGATACCCGTACAACAATAACCGATGCACCCGGTATGGTACATCTTACAGGTCAGCAAGCCCTTTGGTACGCAAGAAACAGAGGTCTTGATTCTTCAGAGGAAGAGATAGGCATTGCAGGTGATGACTGGGACAGAACCTCTCGTCAGCGTAAGCTCCTTGAAACAATGTTCAACGATATGAAGAGCGCAGACCTTACTCAGATCGTATCAATCGTTGGCAAGGTAGGCCCACTTGTTACAACCAACATTAAGAAAGACGAAATTACAGCGTTGGTTTCTCATTCGCCGACATACCTCACATATTCGGTTGAACAGTACACTGTTCCGCAGGAAGGTCAGTGGTATTATATGAATGATACTCCTGTCGGTTCGGTAATTGCTTTTTCTGACCTTGAGGTGCAGAGAAAGCTTTTTGCAGAGTTTATTTATGAGGAACTTGTAACAGGCGGAACAAGTACCACAAAATCAAATTAACACAACTAATGCCACATCATACCGATGTGGCATTTTTAATAATTTAAACTGTATTTAAGGTTTTGGCTTTACAATAAATACAGGAGGGATGATTATGAGATTACTTCTTGCCGAGGATGAAAAAGAACTTTCAAACGCACTTGTGGTTATTTTAAAGCATAGCAACTATTCCGTTGACGCCGTTTATAACGGACAGGACGCACTTGATTATCTTATGAACGGTGACTATGACGGCGCTGTTCTTGACATAATGATGCCGAAAATGGACGGGATAACAGTCCTGAAAAAGGTGAGAGCAAGCGGTAATTCCGTACCGATTTTACTCCTTACCGCAAAGTCAGAGATTGACGACAGGGTAACTGGACTTGACAGCGGCGCAGACGATTATCTTACCAAGCCGTTTGCCACAAAAGAACTGCTCGCAAGAATCAGAGCCATGACAAGGAGAAAAGGTGAGAATACAGGCTCGCTTTTAAAATGCGGAAATATCACTTTAAATCGCAGTACCTTTGAAATTTCTTCCCCAAAAGCTACGCTCCGGCTTGCAAACAAAGAGTTTCAAATGCTCGAAATGCTTATGACAAACGCAGGCGCTATAATATCTACCGAAAGATTTACGGAAAAAATATGGGGATATGATACCGAAACAAATCAAAATGTTGTGTGGGTGTATGTGTCTTATCTTCGCAAAAAATTGAGTGCGCTCGGAGCAGATGTTGCAATTAAGGCTGTGCGCAATCGTGGCTATGCGCTGGAGGCTCTGAATGATTAAGAAATTAAGACGAAGATTTATATTGATAATGCTCGTATCAATAGCTTTGGTGCTCGGCGTGATGATGTCGGCGATTAATATTGCAAATTACCATAGCGTAAATGTGAGAGCCGATGAAAAAATATCTGTAATTGCAGATAACGGCGGTACTTTCCCTAAAAAAGACGGTGAAAAAGCCGACAGCAAACCTCTTGATGATAAAAAGCCCGACAGAAAAATGTCGCCCGAAGCTCCGTTTGACACAAGGTATTTTACCGTAAAGCTGAGTGATGATAACTCGATTATCTCGGTAAATACGGGTATGATTGCGGCGGTTTCTACCGAGAAAGCCGTAAACTACACAAATCAGCTGAGCAGTAATAATAAAACAAACGGTTTTATTGATAATTATAAATACACATTAGTTGATACCGATGACGGCAAAATGTATATTTTCCTTGATTGCGAGCGAGAGTTTTCCACCTTTTATAATTTTTTGGTTGTAAGTATTCTTGCAAGCGTTGGCGGTATAATTCTTGTGTATCTGCTTGTGCTTGTTTTTTCAAAAATCGTTTTCAAGCCTGTTGCCGAAAGCTATGAAAAGCAAAAGCGTTTTATTACAGACGCAAGTCACGAAATCAAAACTCCGCTTACTATTATTGATACCTCAGCCGAGATTATTGAAATGCAGAACGGCGAAAGCGAGTGGAGCGAAAGCATAAAAAATCAGGTAAAAAGACTTTCGGCACTTACGGAAAAATTAGTTTTCCTTTCAAGAATGGACGAGGAGGGCACAAGGCTCACTATGCTTGATTTTTCAATATCCGACGCCGTTTATGAGGTGACGCAAGGCTTTCAGTCTGTTGCAAATTCGCAGGGAAAAACACTTACCGCTGATATTGAAAAAGACCTTAGCTATTGCGGCGATGAAAGTACGATAAGACAGCTTGTGTCACTTTTGCTTGATAATGCTATGAAATATTCCGATGATAACGGAAAAATTGCAATTTCCTTAAAATCTAACGGAAAAGGCAGAGTGATTACCGTTACAAACAGTGTTGAAAAAATCGAAAGGGGTAAACACGATGAGCTTTTTGAAAGATTTTATCGTGCCGATTCGTCAAGAAATTCTCAGACAGGCGGTCATGGCATAGGACTTTCAGTGGTAAAGGCAATCGCAAATGCTCATAAGGGCAAGGCGGCTTGCTTTAGCGAAGACGAAAATTCAATTACATTTAAAATTACATTGTAATAAATAGAAAAAGTCCGATTTTGTCGGACTTTGTCGGACTTTTTTACTTTGACTGAATATTTAATTCTATATCAGAATATTTATAATTCCCAATAGGAATAATCTTGTTCAATAAAGCAAGACTTTTGTCTGAAATAATGTTTTCTTTTTGCTTTTTAGTCAGCTGTTTAATATGATATTCGAGCTTTGAGGCAGTGGCTCTGTTTTCGCTTATCCATACGGATTCAAGTTTTGCGGCTTTGTGGGTACGGGTATATTTTGCACATTTTTCGTTTTGAGAAAAATGCTCTGACATTCGCCTGTTAATATCAGCCGTAATTCCCGTATATAACGAGTTGTCACTGCATCTGAGTATATATGTGTAGTAGTACATTTTATCACCAACAAAAGTATAGCACATTATGTTGGTTTATGGCAATAAAAATCCTGACAATTCATAAGAACTGTCAGGAAATTTTTTGTATTTATGCTTTAGCAGTTTCCTTGCTGAGCTTTTTATCGTGAATTTTTCTTGCAAGATATACAAACGGAGTATCGAGCAGGCTTGTAAAGATGTAAATAACATAGCTTGAAAGAAAAATTGAAATAAGTGTAGGAATATCGTATGTACCCAAAAAAGCAAATGCAGTGAAAAGTGCTGTATTAAGAATTTGGCTGATAAGTGTTGAACCGTTATTTCTGAGCCATAAGAATTTGCGTTTGTTGCCGAATTTCTTTTCGGTAAATTTCCACCACTTGTGGTAAAGCCATACATCAAACATCTGACTTATGGCATATACAACGAGGGATGCAAGAATCATTCGTGGTGTGTTTGAAAATACCGTTTTGATTGACGGCATCATTGTGTCTGCCGAGCTCGGTGTATAGAGCATCCAGCTTTGTGAAAGCACAAGGAAAAATATTGATGAAAAAATACCTGCATATACGGCGGTTTGTGCGGCTTTTTTGCCCTCACATTCCGACAAAATATCGGTTATCAAAAATGTTACGGCAAAAAGTATGTTGCCGAGCGTTTGCTCCATACCGAAAGCATTTATCATTATTGTAACTTCAATATTTGCAAGAATAGTTGCAATTACAGATATACAATAAAGTCCTATTTTTCCAAAAAATTTGTATCCTAAAAGTGCTGCACCGTAAATAAATACTACGGAACAGATAAGTATAAATTCGTTTGGCATAATCAGTCACCCACTCCAAAATCAGTATTGTTAATTAAAATGTCTGCTCTGTCATTATCCTTATATAAAGGATAAATTTCCTTTACAAAAGCCTGTATAAGCTCTCTGTCGGGCTTAACATCTGTGGAATTTTCACACATTATATTAATGCAAATTCGCTCAAAATATTTAAGTCCAAGCTCAATATCGTTTTTTATGGACTCAATAGTCTGACCTTTAATTCCAAAAAGGAAATTTGCCTCGTCAAAGTTTTCAGAGATTTTTTCGGGAGATTTCTCTTTAATTCCCTTTTTAAGTACATTTTCTCTGAAATCGTAGTCAAAGCTTTCAAGACCGAGTTTCATTTTAAGTGTAAATTCAGAAAAATCTTTTCTGAGCTGAGCAATTCTGTTGTTGTAAAGATAGTGCGACTCAAAATGAATTGTGTGGATATTCTTTTGTTTGCAAACCTTTTTTATAAGCTCAATGGTATTTTTGTCAAGTTCAAACACCGAACCTGAGTTTATAACTTCAAGGTTTTGGTAGATGCCCGTTACATTTTCAAGCACCTTGCTGTTCAGTCGGAAGTTTTCGTCCTCGTTTTTACAGCTGTCGCTGTAATAGTCGCAGAATGTGCATTTGGTATATACACAGCCACTGCCACGCAGAAGAACAATTTCACGACTGTTTTTTTCGTGAATGATACTGTACCTCTCCATAATTTCGGCATAAAAAAACACCCGCAGGGGTGTATGGACATAGTTTGCCCTATGCCTTTCCTCCTTAGTTTTGATTGAGCAAGCCCCTTTTGGTTAATTGCCAGAGCAGGATGGTTACGAACTGCTCGGCTAATATGTTATCACAATAGAGGCGTTTTGTCAAATTATCAAGAAAAATATATTTAATAGCAATTTTACTTGAATTTATAAGCAAAATTGTATATAATTTATATGGCGAATGATAATATGAAATTGTTGTTTGTTGATAAATATTTTATGAAGTTTTGAAAGGCGAAAAAATGAGAGATTTTGATTTTTATGGAGATACTACTGAAAAATTTCCTTTTTCGGGAAAAGAAATGCAGCAGTATCAGGAGCAGGTAAAGCGTATTCGCAGTAATCACAGACTTACGGTGCTTTCTTTTGTACTGCTTGTATTGACAATTCTTGAAACAATGGCTTTTATTGCGTTGCAGTTATTGCTAAAAAGCTCGGAAAATGCAGGCTTGATCGGAGTTATTCTTGAGGTTATTACATTTATAGTTGTTGCCGCCACAGTACATGGATACAGAAAAATGTCAATTGACTTGCGTTCGGTTGATTTAGCGGTTCTGATAATAGCGGAATTGCTGTTTGGCTTTTCTGAATTTATGATGTATGTATACAAACAGCCGTTTTATATGTATGTCATTGCAGGTATATCATTTGTACTGATTTTGTATATTCTGCTTTTTGTTAAGGCAGAAATAAAAGAAAGAGCTACTTTTGCCGCTCTGCCGCTTGTAATGCTTGTTGCGGCAGGTTTTTTGAGTATAAATACATCAATATTTACGGTAAGATATGTGTATATTTCCTCTGACGGCTATTATAATGATGTCAGCAGCAACGATATTACCCATTTCTATTATACAGACCCTGTTAATGTGTCAGCTTTCAATAAAATTCCACTTAACGCTCAGAACGGAATTTATAATATGGCTGAGTATGAGCGCTTTTGCGATTCGTATAAAAGCACTGTTAATATGAAAGAAGTGCTTAATTTCAGCAGAACCTACAACGACAGCTTTTTTAACAACAACTGCCTTTATGTGGCGGCGATTGACCTTGAATCACCGTCAGACAGAGTAGATTTTTGCGGATTAAGCTATGTAATAAGCTCGCAAATTCCTTGTGTTCATTATCAAAAAGATACCGACGGCAAGGACGCTAAAAGCGTTTGCCTTATGCTTATTGAAGTTCCGCTGAAAGATGACGAGAAAATCAACAATATAGTCGAATTTAAAACAGACAGCGTAATTATTTCAAAATAATAGAGCTGTCACGATTAAATACGCCCATTGCGTCATATAAATACATTATAATCTACTCATAAAACAGGAGATTTGTTATGAAAGCTGTAAAAAAGGCTTTTGCTTTGTATGATAAGATATTAAAAAGATATGACCCGATAATAAGTAAATGTATTCACGATAACATTTTTGCCATAGCAGGTCAGTCGGCATTCTTTATAGTGCTGTCGTCCGTACCGCTTTTGGCGTTTTGTTTGTCCGTTCTGCAAAGTCTGCACATATCCACTGCTTTTATAGAGCAGGCATTGCAAAGTATATTTGCAGATGATTTTTTGGGACAGATAAAGTATTTTCTTACAGAAACCTATCAGAATACTATCGGTATCTCCTTTTTATCAATTATAGTAACCCTATGGTCGGCATCTCAGGGAATACACGCAATCACCAACGGTCTTAACCGAGTGTATGATGCTTACGAAAACCGTATGTGGATACAATTACGCTTGCGGGCAATGTTTTACACAGTAATATTCTTTGTGCTTATGACGGTGTCTATGGTTGTTGTGGCCCTCGGCTCTTACCTTGACGATTGGATACAACCGTATATCAGCAGTTTGCCAAATATTATTACGACCATTTTCCGCTTGAGATATTTGCTTGTATTTTTTATTCTTACCTTTACCTTTGCATCTATATACAGGAATTTTCCCTGTATATCAAAGGAGCAGAAGAAAGAATACAATTTTAAATATCAGCTCCCGGGTGCTGTATTATGCACTCTTTCGTGGTTCGTGCTTGCCTTGGGCATTTCGATTTATGTAAAAAGTTTTAACGGATTTTCTGTTTACGGAGTAATTACAGGTCTTGCAATCGTAATGATTTTGCTTTACTTTTTAATGCTGCTGCTAATGATATGTGCCGAGATAAATTTTGTTTACCACGATAAAATAAAAAGATTTTCATTAAAAAAGGGCATTGCCTTTGTAAAGCAAAGGTTGAAAATAAAAAAGTAGATATTTAATTGCGTTTAAAGCACCTTTTCAGAGTTATACTAACTTTGGAGGTGCTTTTTATGTTGAAAAAATTTACTTGTACCGTACTTTCGGTCATTGTTGCATTGCTGAGTGCTGTTTGCGTTACGGCAGCTTCAAAGGCTGATTTTTCCATTGAAAATGCAGACGAATATTTTACACTTATGAACGGTTGTTCACGAATGTCTTTGAAAAATTACGGCAGTGACGATGTTGTAGATGTAATAGCGTATTGCGGACTTGACTTTAGCAGTCCGAAAATTATGTTCTACCTGTCTATGTTTTACATTGCAAACAATATTGATACACAAAAAATGGCCGCAGATCCTGAGTATTCCACTCAGATAATTAACAATCTGAACGGCTATTTGTTGAAAAAAGGAATAGAAAATAAGAGGGCGAGCGAATTTATGGAAAAATACAGCGGAGATATTCTTGTGAAAAAGCTCAATTTTTCCACAGTCGGCGCATATACTTTCAGGGCGAGAAAATCTGTTGCCGAAAAAATGCTTGATGACAGCAATGCGGATTTTATAATTGTGGGAACAGGTCTTGTGCTGAAAGAGTGTGATGTTAATGCGGACGGTAAAATTGATATTAAAGATGTTAAAACAATACAAAGTTTGAGTATGGAAAGCGTTGGGGACAATAGGGAAGACGAGCAAAAATTCTTGATTTATTCGGCTGACTTGAATAGTGACGGAAAAATAAATATTAATGACGCAACTTTGCTACAACAAAAATTGACAGCATAAAGCTGTCTTACATAAATTTTAAATTAGTTCTTGACAAATTAAAACAAAAAGACTATAATGTTGTAAAAGTTCGGTATCAAACAATTTAATATAAAACAGTTTCATATCAAACTTATACAAATTTTTTTGATTTGGGAGGTGTTTTTGGTGTGCGATATGTTTGAGGAGGAAGAAAAACTAAAGGCGAAACGACCACAATGTATTTATGTGGGTGACGCAATAGGTCACGAAATCAAGGCGGTAAATCACCTTATGCACAGAAAAATGCTTGAAAGTGCGGCAAACATAGGCGTGGATAAGGTAACAATTATGCATGGCTGGATAATTGCTTATTTGTATAACAACAGCGATAAGGATATTTTCCAGAAAAACCTTGAAAGCGAATTTTCAATCTCTCGCTCGTCTGTAACTAATATTTTACAGCTTATGGAGAAAAAGGGGTATATAAAGCGAGTATCGGTTGAAAATGACGCACGACTTAAAAAAATTGTGCTTACCGAAAAGGGTATAAGCATAAAAAGCTCAATAGATAAGGCGATTATTTCTAACGAGCAGGAATTTGACAGCGTTTTTACACCTGAAGAAAAGCAGACCTTTTTATTTTTAATAAGAAAATTAAAGGCGGGCATTTCAGGAAATAATACAGTAAAGGAGAAATAGTATGATAAAAACCTTATCAAAACAGGTTAAGGGATTTGTAAAAGAATCTGTACTTACACCTGTTTTTATGATACTTGAGGTTGTTTTTGAAACACTCATTCCACTACTTATGGCTTCAATTATTGATGACGGTATCAACAAAGGCGATATGAATCATATTCTCTTTGTCGGAGGAGGAATGGTTCTTTGTGCTATCGGCGGACTTATCTGCGGTATTCTCGGCGGCAGCTTCGGTGCAAAGGCATCAGCCGGTTTTGCACGAAATCTTCGCCGCTCAATGTTTGCGAATATTCAGACATTTTCGTTTTCAAACATTGATAAATACTCAACCGCAGGTCTTGTTACAAGACTTACTACCGATGTAACCAACTTACAAAATGCGTATCAGATGATACTCAGAATGTGTATGCGTGCACCGACAAGCCTTATTTGTGCAATGGTTATGGCATTTATAATCAACGCAAAACTTGCAAGTGTGTACCTCGTTGCAATTATTTTTCTTGCGATTGTTCTTGCTTCCCTTATGAAATTTACTATGAAATACTTTAATCAGGTATTTAAAAAGTACGATGATTTGAACGCAAGCGTTCAGGAGAATGTATCCGGTATCAGAGTAGTAAAGGCTTTCGTTCGTGAGGATCACGAAACCAAAAAATTCTCAAAAGCCGCAAACAACCTTTACAAACTTTTTGTTAAGGCTGAAAACTGTATGGTATCTGTAACGCCTATAATGCAGCTTACCGTTTATGCTTGTATCATTGCAATAAGCTGGTTAGGCGCAAATATGATTGTCGGTTCAACACTTACAACAGGTGAACTTACAAGTATGCTTACATATTGTATGAACATTCTTATGTCACTTATGATGCTCGGTATGGTATTTGTAATGATTACTATGAGTGCCGCAAGTGCAAAGCGTGTAGCAGGTGTTCTCAACGAGAAGAGTAACCTTACAAACGGTGAAAATCCTGTTGAAAAGGTAACAGACGGCAGCATTGAGTTTAAAGATGTTTACTTCAGCTACAACGAAACAGGCGAAGAACCGGTGCTTGACAATATTAACTTAAAGATCAAGTCAGGCGAAACAGTCGGTATCATTGGCGGTACGGGCAGCTCTAAAACAAGTCTTGTAAACCTTATTGGCAGACTTTACGATGTAACAAGCGGTGAAGTTCTTGTCGGCGGCAGAAATGTTAAAGAGTATGACCTTGAAAAGCTCCGTGACGAGGTATCTGTAGTTCTTCAGTCAAATGTACTTTTCAGCGGTACAATTTTAGATAACCTCCGTTGGGGTAACGAAAACGCAACGGAAGAGGAATGTGTAAATGCCTGCAAACTTGCGTGCGCTGATGATTTTATTCAGACATTCCCCGAAAAGTATAATACTTATATTGAGCGTGGCGGTACTAATGTATCGGGCGGTCAGAAACAGCGTATTTGTATTGCGAGAGCATTACTTAAAAAGCCTAAAATTCTTATTCTTGACGACTCTACAAGTGCGGTCGATACAGCAACGGATGCAAAGATAAGAAAGGCTTTTGCAGAGGAAATTCCTAATACAACAAAGCTTATTATTTCACAGAGAATTTCAAGTGTTCAGAATGCCGATAAGATTATAGTTCTTGATAACGGTAAAATCAGCGGCGTAGGCTCGCATGATGAACTCTTGAACAAAAATGATATTTACACCGAAATTTATGAGGCCCAGACTAATGGCAGCGGTGATTTTGATGCAAAGGGGGAGATGTAATGCCGGGTCCTATGGGTGGCGGCAGAAGACGCCAGATGGGTGCAAAACCTAAGGTTAAAAATCCGGGAAAAATCCTCGGAAGAATTTTAGGATATACCTTTAAGAATTATAAAATTCATATGATAATCGTATTTATATGTATTATCGTCAGTGTACTTGCAAATGTACAGGGTACATTATTTATTCAGTCGCTTATTGATGATTACATTACTCCGCTTATGAATACAAGTTCGCCTGATTTTACTCCCTTGCTTTTCGCAATGGCGAGGGTAGCAGGTTTCTACTTATTGGGAGCAGCATCTACTTTTGCATATTCAAAACTTATGGTTTATGTAACGCAGGGTACAATGCGTAATTTGAGAATTGATATTTTCTCACATATGGAGAGTTTACCGATTAAATTCTTCGATACTCATTCTCACGGCGATATTATGTCGGTTTATACAAATGATATTGATACTCTCCGTCAGATGATCAGCCAGAGTATGGTTCAGCTTTTCTCAAGTACAATTACAATCGTATCTGTACTTGTAAGTATGATTTCAATCAGTATTCCGCTTACACTTTTAACACTTGTTATGGTTGCGGTAATGTTTATTGTATCGGGCAAAATCGGCGGCAAGAGCAGTAAATATTTTACGGCTCAACAGGATGACCTCGGCAAGGTAAACGGCTACATTGAAGAAATGATGAACGGTCAAAAGGTTGTAAAAGTATTTAATCACGAGGGTAAGGCTGTTGAAGAATTTAACGAACTCAACGACAAACTTTTTGACAGCGCTTACAATGCAAATAAATTTGCAAATATTCTTATGCCTATCAATGCACAGCTCGGTAATATCAGCTATGTGCTTTGCGCAATAGTCGGCGGTGTGCTTGCATTTAATCATTTTGCAGGACTCACACTCGGCGGACTTGTAGCATTTATGACATTCAATAAGAATTTCAGCCAGCCGATTAACCAAATCAGTATGCAGCTCAACAGTATCATTATGGCTCTTGCAGGCGCAGACAGAATTTTCAAACTTCTTGACGAAAAGCCTGAAGAGGATGACGGTTATGTAAATCTTGTAAATGCAAAAATTGTTGACGGCAAAATCGAACCGTCTGAAGAGAGAACAGGTGTGTGGGCATGGAAACATACTCATAGCGAGGACGGCGCAACAGAGTATCGTCAGCTCAAGGGCGACCTTGTAATGGACGATGTTGACTTTGGCTATACAGATGATAAAATGGTTCTCCATAATATTGACCTTTATGCAAAGCCGGGTCAGAAGATAGCATTTGTCGGCTCAACAGGCGCAGGCAAAACTACAATTACTAACCTTATCAATAGATTTTACGATATTCAGGACGGTAAAATCCGCTATGACGGCATAAATATCAATAAGATTAAGAAAGCAGATTTAAGACGCTCACTTGGTATTGTATTGCAGGAAACACATTTGTTTACCGATACAGTAATGGAAAATATCCGTTATGGCAGACTTGACGCCACTGATGAAGAGGTTATTGCAGCGGCAAAACTTGCAAATGCCGACAGCTTTATCCGTAAACTTCCGCATGGTTATGATACAGTGCTTACAGGTGACGGCGGAAACCTCAGTCAGGGACAGCGCCAGATGCTTGCTATTGCGAGAGCCGCAGTTGCTAACCCACCGGCACTTATTCTTGATGAGGCTACAAGCTCTATTGATACCCGTACAGAAAAAATTGTTCAGGACGGTATGGATAAGCTGATGAAGGGCAGAACTACATTTGTAATCGCCCATAGACTTTCTACTGTAAGAAATTCAGATTGCATTATTGTTCTTGAGCATGGCAGAATCATTGAAAAGGGTACACACGAACAGCTCATTGAGCAAAAGGGTAAATACTACCAGCTTTATACAGGCAAAACTGCATAAGTTGAGTTGAATACTTTATAATAAAACACCGACTGATACATAAAGACTGTACCGGTCGGCGTTTTTTAGTAAATATTATCAGTTCTGTAAATAGTTTACGCAGCTTAATAAAGCCACAAAACAAAAATCTACCGACAGAGTATTCTCTGTCGGTAGTTAGCTATTAATGAAATTTTAATTTATTATCATCATTACCCGGTAACAATACTTATGTTATCGGCTTTTTATAAACTAAATTTCGGACTCATCTCCATTTTTTAAGTATAATTATAAATCAAATCCTTAAAGTTTACATCGGAATTATCTCCTATACAATAGTGTATCTAAATATAAACTTCCTCGTACATCGGTCTTATCTCCAATCTTTAGATTTTTATTAAATAAACTTTATCTGTACATTGGTACGACCACCATATTAACAAGATTTTAAATTATATTAAGTTGTAATCATAATCTCGGATAAACCTGATTACCTTAGAATTGTGATTACTCAAAAACTCATTTTTACGAATAATAACCTAACAACTACTTTCGCAGACAATCTATATAAAAAATATGAAGTTCTTTTTTGTATTCGTACGCTTTGAATGTAATTGTTTGATTGGTAGTAATCGGAAACCTTGGCTGAACTAAAATAAAAATATGTTTAATAACATTGAATTTATCAGCTGCCCGACAAACAAACGAGATATTATAACCTTTTCTAATGTATCAGGTTATTGTTTGTTTGGGGGAAGGCTCCGCATGAAATCTCTGATATGTCTTATGTAATGGACTTTTACTTTCATATTAGAAACCTCCTTTTGTTCCTTTTCTTTGTCTATATTATACAGAATAAATCAACGATTGTCAATAGAAATATTAAAAATATTTATAACTTTATTTTTGTAAAAACTATTGAAGTGGATTTTTGATTGTGTTATAATTAAATAGTTGGGGTATTGCAAAATACTCCTTTTATTGACTTTTTAATTCTTATTGTGTATAATAATTACATATTGATATGTTTTTTAACGGATAAGAGGTGTGGTATATGATAAAGAAGTATAATAAGTTAGTCAGAGATAAGATTCCTAAAATTATTGAAGAAAACGGTCAAATGTGTGAAACTGAAATCCTTTCTGATGAGAGATACCTTGAAATGCTTGAGTTAAAGCTCTCTGAGGAGTGCACTGAGTATCAGATTGATAAAGATACCGAGGTGCTTGCCGATATTTTGGAGGTTGTTTATGCCATTGCCAACGCAAAGGGTATGACTGACGGCGAGCTTGACAGGCTCAGACTTGCCAAGGCTAACAAAAACGGAAGATATAAAGAAAAAATATTCATTAAAGAAGTTACTGATTGGTAAACAAAAGCACGATGCGTTTTTATTGCATCGTGCTTATTTTATGTTATAAAAGTTTTTGATATGCAATCGGCAAAAGCTCTATCATATCGGTTGGCAGCATTGAAATTTTACCGAGCTTTTCAGCGGCAAGATCTCCGACTGTTCCGTGCAGAAAAACTCCTGCTGCTGCGGCATTTAAGGGATTTGCACTCTGAGATAGCAACGAGCCGATTATTCCGGCAAGAACATCACCGCTGCCGCCTGTTGCCATTCCCGAATTTCCCGTATGATTAATGTAAGCGGTTCCGTTTGGAGCGGCTATGATTGTTCCTGCGCCCTTTAAAACCGTTACCACGCCGTACTTTTTAGCAAAATTAATTGTTGTATTTTCTCTGTCAGAATTAACAGCTTTTGGTGTGGTGTGCAATAGCCTTGCCATTTCTCCGGGGTGAGGAGTTATTATTGCAGGAGCTTTAAGATGATTAAGAATTTGCGGTTCGTCACAAATGCAATTAAGTGCGTCGGCGTCAATTACAATTGGCTTGGTGCAGTTTGTAATTACAGCTTTCACAAGCTCCTTTGTATCATCACACACCGAAAGTCCGCAGCCGATCAATACGGCAGAGGATTTCTCGCAAGCGGAAAGCAGAAAATTTATATTGTCTGCCGAAACAGCGCCGATGTCGGTTTCTTTTAGAGGATAGTAAACGCTTTCGAGCATATTTGACGCACATATTGGATAAATGCTTTTGGGAACGGCAATTTTTAAAAGTCCGATTCCGCACCTGAGCGCCGCTTTGCCTGCCATAATCGCAGCGCCTGCCATTCCGTATGACCCACAAATACACAGCAAACTGCCGAGTGTGCCTTTGTTGGCGTCATCTGGTCGATTAAATACAGAATTTTTAAAAAGCAATTTATCGGTTTCTTTCATAATCAGCCTCTTTTATAAAAAATCTTTAAAACAATATCTTTTTTAAGATGACCTTTCATAGCGTTGAGAATTTTCTCGTTCGGTGCAAATATAAGCAAAGTTCTGCCATAAGCCGCCGAGTTGAAAACAGCGTAATAGTTGTTTTCATCGTTAATATCGGCGCAGGCCTCAATACGCTTTGCAAATCTCATGGTGTCAATAACCTTTTCGTCTTTATCAAGAATTTCAATGTCGCTTATCTGAAGTTTGCACATAGTTTTTCTTTTTCTGAGCGCTATAATTTTAGCAATCTCAATCATTCCGCCCGATACGGCATATTCATATTCGATTTTTTGAATACTGAACACATACCATACAATATAAATACCTATAAGAAAAATAAAGAACGCAACATATATAAGATATGCGATTTTAAGCGGAAATGCGAGAATAAAGCATACAAGCGGTACTGTAATGAGCAGTACTACCGATAAAATTTTAATAATGAGCTGTTTGGGATTTTTGGCTCTTTTAACAAGCTGTTCGTTAAATACTTCCAATTTTTTTACTCCTTTTTAAGTAGATTAATTATATAATAACATAGCTGTCGTTTTTTTTCAACAAAACTCTTGCAAAATCAAAAATAAAATGATATTATACTAATGATAACACGCTGACGAAGAGAGTAGCGTTTTGTATGCCGAAAAGAGAGCAATGTCATGGCTGAAAGCATTGTACGGCAGAGATTGCGTGAAGTTCACTTCCGAGTGGTGGGACTGAAGTAGCAGTAGGTTTCAACGGCTGACTCCGTTACAGGTCGGGAAGTGTTTGCTTCTTTAAGCAAAAATCAGGGTGGTACCACGGATATTATTCGTCCCTGCGTAAGTGATTACGCAGGGATTTTTTATTACTACGGAGGTATGTATGAACGAGAAAATTACAAGCCTTATGGGCGAAATCAACGCCAAGGTTTCAGAAATCTCTGATCTTGTAGAGCTTGACAAAATCAGAGTTGCTTATCTTGGCAAAAAGGGCAGTATTACTGCACTTTTAAAGGGTATGAAAGACCTTTCTCCCGAGGAGAAAAAGACCTTTGGCTCTGAGGTAAACCAGCTCAAGGCTATGGCAAGCGAAAAGATTGAACAGAAAATTGAGGAGCTTAAAAAGAAAGAGGTTGAGAGAGAAATCGCATCTATGCGTCCTTTCGATATTACCGCTCCTTCAAATATAGTAAAAGGCTCATATCATCCAATCACACTTGTGCAAAGACAGTGCGAGGCTATTTTTAAGTCAATGGGCTTTACTGTTGAGGATTATTCCGAAATTGTAACCGACTATGAGTGCTTTGAGTCACTCAACATTCCAAAGCATCACCCTGCAAGAGATATGCAGGATACCTACTATCTTGACAACGGTCAGCTTTTGAAGTCACAAACTTCTGCCGCTCAGAACGCTATTCTTAAAAAGTACGGCAAAAACCTTGTTGAAAACGGTGTGCCGATTAAGGCAATTTTCCCGGGCAGATGTTTTAGAAACGAGGCAACAGACGCCTGTCATGAAAACACATTCTTCCAGATGGAGGGTGTTATGGTTGACAAGAATATTTCAATTTCAAACCTCATTTTCTTTATGAAAACTATGCTTTCCGAGGTTTTCCAAAAAGATATTAATGTAAGACTCAGACCGGGATTTTTCCCATTCGTTGAACCCGGATTTGAACTTGATATTAGTTGTCTTATCTGCGGCGGTGAGGGTTGTCCTTCGTGTAAGCATAGCGGCTGGCTTGAGCTTTGCCCATGCGGTATGATTCATCCGAATGTACTTCGTGAGGGCGGTATTGACCCTGACGAATACACAGGCTTTGCTTTCGGTCTTGGACTTACAAGACTTGCTATGATGAAGTATGGCATTAAAGATATAAGAGATTTGAACAGTGGCAGTTTAAAGGCATTGTCACAGTTTACAGATGATAAATAAGGGGGAGAATAGTAATGTTTTTATCAATGAACTGGATTTCTGACTTTGTTGATTTATCAGGACTTGACAAGGTTGAGCTTATTCATCAGTTTTCTCTCTCTACTGCTGAGGTTGAAAACGAAATTTTCTATAAAGGTTCTGACCTCAGCGGAGTTGTTGTAGCTGAGATTAAGTCTATCGAAAATCATCCCGAGTCAAAGAAACTTCACTTGCTCAAGGTTGACGCAGGCGACAGCGAGCTTGTAGATGTTGTATGCGGTGCGCCAAATGTAAGAGTTGGTATGAAAACCGCTTTTGCAAAGGTTGGTGCAAAGCTCGGTGAAATTACAATAGCACCTCGTCCGCTCGCAGGTTATACTTCATACGGTATGTGTTGTAGTGAGGCTGAAATCGGCATAAGCGACGACAACTCAGGCATTATGGATATTACAGATGATGTTGCCAACGGTACAGATATTAAGGAGCTTTATCAGATTGATGATATTGTTTTTGAGGTAGACAACAAGTCACTTACAAACCGTCCTGACCTTTGGGGACACTACGGCATAGCAAGAGAGTTTGCGGCTCTTGCAGGCAGAGAGTTAAAGCCGCTTGAGGTTGAAGATCTTACAGCTTACAACGAGCTTAAAAAGGTTGATATGAAGATTGAAGATCCGCTTTGTCAGCGTTACAGCTGTTTGCAGGTGGAGAACATTAAGAGAAATGTCAGCCCTGTAAATATGAGAATCAGACTTTACTACTGCGGACTTCGTGGTATTAATTTCCTTGCAGACCTTACAAACTACCTTATGCTTGAAATGGGTCAGCCAATGCACGCTTTCGATTCAAGAAAGGTAGAGAAAATCCGCATTAAGCGTTTTGACAAGCCGTTTGTATTCCGTACACTTGACGGTGTTGACAGAAACATTGACGAAAATACACTTATGATCTGCAACGATAACACTCCTGTTGCCATTGCAGGTATTATGGGCGGTATTGATTCGGAAATTGTTGACGATACAACAACTCTTACACTTGAGTCGGCAACATTCAATGCGGTTTCAGTTCGTAAGTCAACAGTAAGACTTGCTCACAGAACAGACGCATCTATTCGCTACGAAAAGTGTCTTGACCCTGAAATGACAACTGTTGCAATCGCAAGATTTGTTAAACTTTTAAAGACATATGACAGCGATATTAAGGTGGTTTCAAGCCTTACCGACGAGTACGCTTTCCATTATGAAAAGGTTACTCTTGAATTTGACAAGGCTTTTGTTGACCGCTATACAGGTATTGAAATCAGCAATGACAGAATCGTACAAACTCTTGAGAGCCTCGGTTTTGGCGTTCAGCTTGCAGGTGATGATTTCACAGTAACGGTTCCGTCTTGGAGAGCTACAAAAGATGTTACTATCAAGGCAGATATTATTGAGGAAATCACAAGAATTTACGGTTATGATAACTTTGCCGTCCATACAACCCGTTCACCGCTTTATCCTGTAAGAACAGGCGAAATAAAGAGCAACGAAGATAAAATTAAGGATATTCTTGTTCAGAGATACAACCTCCACGAGGTTCATTCATATGTATGGGCATATAATGATGAGCTTAAAGCACTCGGAATTGAGGTTGAAAACAATGTTAAACTTGCAAACGCAACTAACCCTAACATTGAAACACTCAGAAATTCAATTATTCCTACACAGCTTTGTCAGGTTAAGTCGAATACTTCATATTCAAGCGATTTCGGCATTTTTGAAATCGGCAGAGTTGTAGAGGGACTTGACGAAAACAACCTTTGCATTGAGCAGAAGAAACTTGCAGTTACACTTTTCAGCAAAACAAAGGATATTAAAACTCTTTACTTTGAGTTAAGAGATATGCTCGTTGTGCTTGCAGAGGATATTAAGCACAAGTCACTCGGCTTTAAGAAAGCAGAGCCGACACATAGCTATGAGCACCCTGTAAACCTCTACACAATTATGATTGACAACGAGGAGATCGGTACAATCGGCATTGTGCACCCGACTGTTGGCAAAAAGCTTGATAAAAAAGCAAGCGTAGTATTTGCCGAGATTGATATGAACGCATTTACAGACGCTCAAACCGCACCAATCGTTTACGATGAGCCGTCAAAATTCCCACCAATCGACTATGATATCAGCGTTGTTGTACCTGAAAAGCTCTTCTTTGAGGATCTCAGCAAGTGCTGGATCGGCAAGGGCGAGGGCATTTTAAAGGGTACAAAAATTGTGGATACTTACGATACTGATACAGTTCACAGTATCACAATCCGCTTTGAATTTTCATCAGCCGAAAGAACTCTTGCATCGGCTGAGGTTCAGACAGTAATGGACGAAATCATAGCAAACCTCGCAAAAATCGGCGTAAATTTGAGATAATTTTAAATTGACCCCAAACCGGCAGTGAATTAAGTTTTACTGCCGGTTTTTTGCATATTATTGATTATTTTGCCAATTAATTGATTTTAATGTCAAATTGTTGAAATTGCTTATCAAATTATGTAATATTGTGTTAATAAATAATTAATTTGGAGGAAAACAATATGGCAGAAAATTCAAATGCGGAAAAGGCAATCAGCAAAGAGAGGATTAAGTCTAAAAAAAGCAGGGAAGATATACTTGAAATTATAGTGGCGATTTTTTTAGGCGTAACGGCACTTGCAACAGCGTGGGCGTCATGGATAGGCTCACTGCATGGCGGAAATCAGGCAACAAATTACACACAAAGTAATAATATGGCGGCTGACGGCAACTCAAGATGGAACGAGGCTTCACAAAGCCTTATGCAGGATATGATGACTTGGAATGAAATTAACCAGGCAAATCTTAATTATGTTTATGCAGAGCAAAAGAACGACAAGGATGAAATGGAAAAGTATCAGTATCAGCTTGAGCAGCTTATGAATGATAACTGTTCTGATGAATTCCTTGACGCTATTAATTGGGCATTAGATCAGGAAGAAAATGTATCGCCGTTTACAAAGGACGGTTATGTTGACAGCTATTTTGCAGATGCAAATTCTGTGCTTGAGGAGTCAAACACTTTGCTTGAGCAGGGAAAAAAAGATAACGCAAACGGTGACGCTTACGGACTCGTGACTGTAATTTATTCGGTTGTTTTGTTTATGCTTGGTATTGTGGGAACATTTAAACGCTTGCCAAACAGAACTATTGTATTGTGCGTAGCAATAGCAGGTTTCTTGTTTGCAACCATATATATGATTACAATTCCGCTCCCGACAGGCTTTAATTTGTTAAGTTATTTTGGTATGGCGTAATACATTGATAAAAGACGGCAGTTTATTGAAATTGCCGTCTTTTTTGTTTTGCGAATTGATTTTTATATGAAAAAATTACATATTATAAAAAGAAATCTTCCGCAAACAATACTATTGCGGAAGGAAATCAAGAGGTTGAACCTGACGCTTAAAATATAAAATTAATTAAAAAATATTTAACAAAAGGAGAAAATCAATATGTCAAGCAATAACAATCAGCTTAATGTACCGCAGGCAAAGGAAGCAATGGAACGCTTTAAGATGGAATGTGCTAACGACGAAGGCGTTCAAAACCATATTAAGAAAAATAATTTTTAATATCAAAAGCTGTTTACTTAACTTCACAAAAAACATAAGAATAACATAATAGGAAGCCGAAAAAGAGCTGATTTTGTAGAAATACAAATCGGCTCTTTTTTGTTGTCATAAATTGCAAATCAGATATGTTTAACAACTAAAAAGTGAAAGGATAATGAAGATGAAATTAGAAGATAAGATTTTAGAGAACCGTAGGTTACACGAAATGCAACCTATACTTGAAGGAGTAACCTCTTTCTTTGAATCTTTGAGCAAGGATTACGGTTTTGAGGAACGGTTAGGACAAAAGCTGCTTTCGTTTGATATAACCAAAGCGATTATCACAAATAAGTGCTTGATAGGAGAAGCGGGCGTTGGCATTGGTAAATCCTTTGCTTATATCGTTCCGCTTCTTTTTTATAATCAGCAGACAGAAAAGCCTGTCGTGATAGCAACATCCACAATTGCTTTACAAGAACAGGTAGTATCAGATATAAAGACCATCTCGGATATGATTGACTATCATCCCGAAATTGTTAATACGAAAGGACAGAACCATTTTATTTGCCGGAAACGTGCAGAGCAATACTTCGGCAAAAGCGAAAAGCCATCAAACATTTTGCTTGCGATAAGAGATGGAGCTGACGAACGTAAAGACTTTACTATGCGGATTGACAACCGCACTTGGAATAATATCAATGTGAATGGCTATAACAGCGAAAGCTGTTATTTTTGTAAATACGCTTCTGAATGCGAATATCGCAGAATACGGGTAAGAATGGAATATACAAACGGGATCATTGTTTGCAACCAAGACCTACTGTTAGCTAATCAAGAAAAACTTTCCGATATGCGGAGAGGACTTATTAATTCAGATGTTGATGTAATTGTGATTGATGAGGCGCACAATTTAGAGGGTAAGGTGAGGAATTTGCTGACAAAAACCATTTCAAAGAGCAGTATCCTTGCGCTTCTGAAAAAGGTTATCCTCTTATCCGATTTGCTGAATATAAGGGAAGGACAATTAGCTGATATTCTAAATGAAGAACACGAAGCTGTAGCAGAATCGGCAGATTTATTGTTTTCGGAATTTGAAGATCAAATACAGCTCCAGAAATATTGCAATACACTTTTGTCGGAGGATAGTGATAGATTTGCAATACAGGTTAATAGTAATACGGAAGGTGCGGTTGCTCAGTTAAGGAGCAGTATTATAGATTTTCAAAATAGAATAGAACGACTTATGAGCCATTATAGAGTAAGGCAAAACAAGTCTTTGAATTTTGCTTTTGGAGAACTCAGGCTGTTGGTAGGCTATCTTTGGGATATTGTTGAATATAACAAGGAATCTGATTATTTGTTATGGCTCGAAAAGCATAACAATCAAATATCGGTTTCTGAATGTCCGAAGGAAATTGATTTTGAATCTAATGAGATGCTTTTTGATAATTACACGCCGACTATTCTCGTTTCTGCCACACTCGCCAACACAACGGAAGGCAGCTTGAATGAACAATACGGATATTTGATAAGAAATGTTGGCTTTCCCAAAGACAAATACGGAATGTTGTCAAAGCCAAAGCCTTCTCCGTTTCCGTATAATCAAAACGCTATGATATACTATGCTTCAGATTTGCCCCATCCCACTCGTTTTCGTGATGAATTTGTAAAGCGAGCTACACAGCGTTTGATTGAGTTGTTGAATATGAGCAACGGCAAAGCGCTGGTGTTATTTACTGCAAAATCAGATTTGTCGTATGTTTATAACGAATTGAAAAAGAACGATCTTCCGTTTCAGATTCTATCTCAAAGCGAAAAAGGATCTCAAAAAGAGATTATCCGCAAATTCAAAAACGACGAAGATTCTGTTCTGCTTGCCACAGGCTCATTTTGGGAGGGTATCAGTATTGAAGGCAAGCCCTTATCTCATTTGATTATTTTCAGATTGCCTTTCCCTGTTCCTGATCCTATCATCGATTATAAATGTTCGATTGCAGAAAACCCATTGATGGATGTTCAGGTGCCGGAAATGGTTATTAAGCTCAAACAAGGCGTAGGCAGATTGATTCGCAAGGAAACAGATAAAGGGATTGTTTCTATTCTCGATCCACGTTTAGGCAACAGTTTCAAAAATCAATACAAAGATTTGATTTGGGATGCGTTGCCTATGAAAAACAAGACCGATAGCTTGACTGAAATAAAAGAATTCTATACTACGGTTGTTTCAGATCAAGACGGCAACTAAATAAGATTTCTACTCATTTTTGTTTTTCATCATTCATCTCCTTTCTACGGTGAGCCGAGAGCCTGTCTTTCGGCTCACCTACATACCGAGAAATCGCATACTTTATATATTTCAGTTTTCCATATATAATGAAAGTGCAAGGAGGTAATGTGTTATGAAAAGTCCTAAATACCATTTATACCTGACAAGCAAAGAGTACACACAGGTTATCAACGCTCTTGTTGAGCTGAAAAACGAGCTTATCAACGAAGGCAGATATACCGACGCGGTTGACGAACTCCTTATTAAATTCAGCAAGGCGAGAACGAAAAATCTCAAAGTCGTATATACGAACTGATTATTTGACTGTCTGTTTTTATAACAGGCAGTTTTTTATGCCCATTTTTAGATAGCAGCACCATAAACAGTCATACATAGCTGCTATTACAGTTGGCGCTATGAATCTAACGAAAGGAGGTATAACGATGCCAAACTGTAAAACGATAGCCGTTTGCAATCAGAAGGGCGGCGTAGGAAAAACTACAACCACAATGAATTTGGGCGTAGGCTTGGCAATGCAAGGTAAACGTGTACTTCTTGTTGACTGCGATCCGCAGGGAGATTTAACTACTTGTCTTGGATGGCAGAGAGTTGACGAGATACCGATTACACTCGCTACGAAGATGCACGAAATCATCCGCGACGAAAGCACAGACGCTTTAAGCGGTATTTTGCATCACAACGAGGGCGTTGACCTTATCCCGTCCAATACGGATTTAGAGGGCTTGGAAATGTATCTTGTGACCGCTATGAGCCGCGAGAACATTCTGAAAACCTATCTGAACAAGGTGAAGTCAAACTATGATTACGTTCTGATTGATTGCAGACCGTCGCTTGGTATGTTGACCTTGAACGCTTTAACGGCTGCTGACAGCGTAGTTATCCCCGTGCAGGCTCAATATCTGCCTGCCAGAGCGATGACACAGCTTTTGCGGACTGTTTCAAAGGTTAAGGCGCATACCAATCCTAAGTTGTCGATAGACGGCATTTTACTGACGCTTGTCGATAACCGGACAAACCTTGCCAAAAGCACCATAGACGCTATACACGAAAACTTCGGGAGTGTCGTCAGAATATTCAAGACCAAGATTCCTATTGCGGTAAAAGCCGCAGAGGTATCTTCCAAAGGCAAAAGTATTTATGCTTATGAAGCACGAAGCAAGGTTGCACAGGCATATTCCGCTTTCACTAAGGAGGTGTTGACAGATGCCAAAAAGAAAGACCGACTTCGATCTTCCGACGCTCGATGATCTTTTCTCTACGCAGGAGGAACGCGACGAAGCAAAGCTCGACAAAATCAGGGACATTCCTTTGGAATTGATCGACGATTTCCCCCGATCATCCTTTCCACGTTCGTGATGACGAGGATATGCAACAGCTTGTCGATAGCATTAAGTCGCGCGGCGTATTAACTCCTGCTGTCTTGCGTGAAAAGGAGGACGGCAGATATGAGCTTGTCAGCGGTCACAGACGAAAACGCGCCTGTGAGCTTGCAGGATTATCCACGCTCCGTAGCGAGATTAAGGATTTGTCCCGTGATGAAGCAATCATCTATATGGTCGAGAGCAATTTTCAGCGTTCTTCCATTCTGCCGAGCGAAAAAGCCTTTTCGTATAAAATGCGGCTTGAAGCTATGAAGCGACAGGGACAGCGTTCTGATTTAACTTCGACACCAGTGGTGTCAAAGTTGCGTTCAAATGAAGAATTAGGAGAACAAGCTGGAGAAAGCAGAGAGCAAATCCGCCGATATATCCGCTTAACTCACCTTATTCCCGAATTGTTGGATTTGGTTGACGAGGGCAGTATCAAAATGCGCCCTGCTGTTGAGTTGTCGTATCTCGATTATGATTACCAGAAAGATGTATTGGAAGAAATCGAGGTGACACAATCTACTCCGTCCCACGCACAGACCATTCGTATGCGAAAAATGCAGGACGAAGGGACTTTGAACACAATGGCAATCCGAGAGATTATGTCGGAGGAAAAGCCGAATCAAAAGGAGCGCATTATACTCCGAGGCGAAAAAGTCCGCAAGCTCATTCCCAAAGCTGTTCCGATAGAACAGACGGAGGACTATATCTACAAGGCTATTGAGCATTACAACAAGTTTCTCAGCAAAAAGCGGTCAGAGCGTGACAGCAGATAGGCGGAGTAATTTTTTTGAAAATCCCCTTTCCCACACCCTAACCCCTTTGACTGACTGTTACTCTCCGAAAAGAAAGATATATATCTATTTGATTAAATCTATCTATTTAATCAAACTCTTTCTTATAGACGAGGGCAGCGGTACAAACACACAATTTCAATCACACGGGCGGTCAATCCGCCCGATTTTTTATGGAGGTTATTCCAATGAGAAAATTGATTCACAAAAGTTTTTTCAAGAGAGGGACGGCTATTCTGCTGGCTCTGATTTGCTTGATTTCAGCAATTTGCCTTGTTCCGATCAATGCGGCTTCAAGAGAAGTCACCATCACCTTTGATTATGCCTACGACACAGGCGGCAACATCATCAGCTTTGAACAGTACACGGAACACGACGGCTATGTTGTCGGCACGGTTGGCGAAGAACTGTGTACCATTCAGGCGGACGGCAAAGACGCATATTGCATCGAGCCCGGTCATTCGCTCTACTCAGGCAATACACTGACAACCGATGCTTCTGTGGCTTGGAACGCTCTTTCAAAGGCGCAGAAGAAGGCGGTCAACCTCGCCCTTCTTTTCGGAAAATCCGGCAACGGCGCAAATTTGGGAGGAACGGAAGGTCAGAAATGGATCGCAACTCAGCTTGTTGTATGGGAATTCTGCACAGGCTGCCGTGACGCTTCAACCTTTAAGTTGAAGAACTCAAAGTTTATCGACGGTATCACAGCGGGCGACAATAATCCCGGCGTTAAGTCAAATTACAACAAGATTATCGCTAAGCTCAACGACTACAATGTGATTCCGAGCTTTGCCTATGAAACTCAGGCAAACGTAAAGAGCAACGTCAAGGAGCTGAAGTACAGCGATGGGAAGTACACCCTCACTCTGACAGACAGCAACGGTATGTTATCCGACTACGCTTTCAAAAAGACCGGCGATGTATCTGTTTCGATTTCAGGCAACAAGATCACCCTGACTTCCTCAAAGGCGATTGACAGCCCTGTTGTTTTCGGTGCAGAGAAGAAAATGCCGAAGGTTACGGGTACGCTTATTGCCTGCGGCGCGTCCTCTAAGCAGGATGTTGTCACGGGCGTACAGTCCGATACGGAAACCAAGAGCGCGTATTTCGCCGTCAAAACATCTTCGGGCAGATTGAAGCTCATTAAGACTTCTGATGACGGTAAGGTCAGCGGTATCAGCTTCAATATCACGGGACCGAACAATTACAGCAAAACAGCCAAGACCAACGCGGATGGTGAATTTCAGCTCAATGACCTCGTTCCGGGAACTTACACGGTAACAGAGGTTACCGAGGATAGATATGAAACTCAGAAAGCACAGAAAGTAACCGTAGAAAGCGGCAAGGTAGCCAGCGTAAAATTCAGCAATGTTTTGAAGCGCGGCGATTTACAGGTTGTGAAGTCCTCTGAGGACAATTTCAACGAAGGCGTAAAATTCCACCTTTACGGCACTTCTCTTTCGGGGGCAAAAGTAGATGAATATGCTGTTACTGATAATACCGGCACTGCTAATTTCAAAAATATCTTGGTGAGCGGCGATACACCCTATACGCTCGAAGAAGTTGACACGGCTATCCGATACGTCGTCCCGAAATCACAGACCGCTCCTGTTGTTTGGGATAAGGCGACTACGCGCGAATTTACCAACATTCTTAAAAAGTTCACCGTAACTGTTGAAAAGACTGATGCCGAAGCGAAGAAGGAACAAGGCGACGCCACTCTTGCAGGCGCAAAATACGGTATCTACGACGGCGACAAGCTGATTGACACCTACAGCACAGATAAGAACGGTAAGTTTACAACAAAGGAATATATCTGCGGCGAGAATTGGACTATCAGTGAAATTGAGCCGAGCGAAGGCTATCTGCTTGATGAAACCGTTTACAATGTCGGCACTGATCCTAAGAACTACACCATTGAGCATAATCCTATCTCTATCGGCGTAACCGAGGATGTTATCAAGGGCGATATTGAAATCGTCAAGCACACCGATCAGGGACAGACCAAGATTGAAACACCCGAAGAAGGAGCCACGTTTCAGCTCTTTCTCAAAAGCGCAGGGAGTTTTGACAACGCACACGAAAGCGTCCGTGATACCCTTGTCTGTGACGAAAAGGGATACGCCAAATCCAAAAAACTGCCTTACGGCACCTACACTGTCCACCAGACCTACGGCTGGGAAGGCAGACACTATGTTGACGACTTCGATGTATTCGTCTGCGACAGCTCCAAGCCGTACAGCTTCATCATTAACAATGATATTTTTGAATCCTATCTCAAGGTGGTTAAGGTGGATGCTGAAACAGGAAAAACCATCCCCTACGAAGGAGCAGGATTCCAGATTTATTCACCCGATAATACTCTGATCACTATGTCCGTTCCGTATCCCTCGAATATGACAATCGACACATTTTATACCAACAGCGAGGGCTACTTGATTACTCCTGAAATGCTTGTGTACGATAAGGGCTATAAGCTCGTTGAGGTACAGGCTCCCTACGGCTATGTACTCGACAGCACACCCGTCACCTTTGATATTACCGATGACAACGCTACCGAGGACAATGCGCTCACTATCGTAAAGGTAAACAAAGCGAACACGCCGCAAAAGGGCAAGATTACTGTCACTAAAGAGGGCGAGAGCTTTGTAGGCGTGAATGTTATCGGTGAGGAAACTCTCGTTTATCAGCCTGTGTTCGAAATCACCAAGCAGAAAGGCGCGGTTTATTCTATCACCGCCGCCGAGGATATTGTTACTCCCGACGGCACTCTCAGAGTGAAGAAAGGCACGGTTGTCGATACTGTTACCACAGACGGCAAGGGTACGGCAACAAGCAAGGCACTCTATCTCGGTAAATATACCGTCAAGGAGGACAAGGCTCCCGACGGTATGGTAATCAGCGATGAAGTCCACACGGTAGAGCTTGCCTATGCAGGACAGGAAATCTCCGTAACCGATAGCGCTACTTCGTTCTACAACGAAAGGCAGAAAGCCGATATTACACTCGCAAAGGTAATGGAGAAAAATGAAGCCTTTGAAATCGGTGACAACAGCGAAATTCTCAATGTCACATTCGGCTTATTTGCCGAGAGCGATATTACCGCCGCGAACGGCGACACCATTCCCACCGACGGTCTGATTGAGATCGTTTCTGTTGATGAAAACGGTAACGCTGCCTTTACAGCCGATATTCCGTTCGGCAAATACTATGTCAAGGAGCTTGCTACTGACGAGCATTATATCCTTAACGATGAACACCACGGCTTTGAGTTTACCTACGGCGGTCAGACCGTCAAGACGGTTGAAATCAAAGCAAACGGCGATGAGCCATTCACTAACGAGCTAATTTACGGTTCCGTATCCGGCAAGAAGGTTGATAAAAACGGCGAGGCGCTCGGCGGCGCGGTTATCGGACTGTTTAAGAGTGCTGATGTTGAGTTTACTGCGGAAAACGCAACCTTGACAACAGAATCAGCCGATGACGGCAGCTTCAGCTTTGGCGAGAACAATATCCCGTTCGGCACTTGGTATATCCGTGAGATTGCCCAGCCCACAGGCTTTGTACTCAACGATACCGTGTACCCCGTCACCATTGGCGCGGACGGCGATGTGGTCGAAATTGAGATTGTCAACGAGCATATTCGCGGCAACGTCAAGACAACAAAGGTTGATGCCGACTATCCCGAAAATAAGCTGACAGGCGCGGTATTTGAAATCTATTCCGATACCAACGAGGACGAAAGGCTCGACAAGGATGACACGCTGGTCGGCGAACTCAAAGAATCCGATACAGGTATTTATGAGATGAACGACATCGTTTACGGTCACTATCTTGTAAAGGAAAAGACCGCGCCTGACGGCTTCATTCTTGACGAAAACACCTATCCCGTATTCATTGAAACAGACGGTACTACCTATGAAGTTGAAAATGAAGCAGGAAAAGGATTTTTGAATGAAGCAATGAAAGGCTCGCTCAAAATCATCAAGACTTCCTCTGACGATAAGGTTGAGGGCATTTCATTCCGCGTCACAGGTGATAACGGATTTGACCAGACCGTAAAGACCGATAAAAACGGTGAGATTACGATTGAAGGCTTACGCATCGGCAAGTATCTTGTATCTGAGGTAAACAATGAAGCCTCTGCCGGTTATCTGCTCCCCGAGGACGCGGCTGTTGAAATCGAATACGGCAAGACCGCGACAGTCAAGATGCACAACGAGAAAATTGACGTTCCGCAGACAGGCGACTTCCGCACTCCCAACAACTTTTGGATTGTACTCGGCGGCGTCGCGGCGGCAGGAAGCGCCGTTTGTGTTGTGTTTCTTTTGAGAAAGAAAAAGAGAATCAGCAAGGAGGCTGAATAATGAAGGTTATTATTGCCATCGTACTTCTTGTCTTTATCATTGCAGGATTTATCTTCTTGCAGATTAAGAACAAGAAAAAATGAACCCGACGGAGAGGACAGCATCCCTGCTGTCCTCTCCACACATTTAGGAGCTTTTATGAGCAAACTTAAAACTATCGAAAGCCGAGTTTTAGATGTGCTGCGTGACGAAAAGAAAACACGCGACGACGATATGCTTTTGTATTTTATGGTATGTCAGCGCTGCTTTTTCGATTCACACGGAATAAGGGATATTATATTCGATGACTTTATCCATAAATTCCGTGACCTTGGCTGTCCTAACTTTGAAAGTGTACGACGGACAAGACAGATGATACAGTCACAGTACCCCGAACTCGGTTGCAGTCCCAAAGCCCGACGCGCAAGGAGCCGAGGGCAAAAGGCTTATGAAAAATATGCAAAGGAGGCAGCAGAAAATGGCGAAGGATGATATTTTCACCCCGAATTTTCAGCAAAAATCCAAAACATTGAAACTGCTTTTTGAAAAGGGAGTTACCGATGAAAAAAGTCTGCTTTCTTTATCGACAATGCAGATTTTACAGATAGCGACCAACTATCAGGAAGCGTTTATCATTTCGGAATTACAGGTTAATTCCAAAGCAAACAAACTCTATTCTTATCTTGGAGGAAACACGAATGAACAGCAAAGCGAAGTATCCTGATTTTTTCGATCAGCGGTGCATTGTATGGACAAATATCAATCTTTTCAACGACTTTGACTATGAGGAGCTTCGTGGACATTGTTGCGTCTGTCAGGACACTCAGATCGTCCGCGCTCTGAAGCTGAATAATGATGCGCTTGACGAAATTCGTGAGATTATGGATGTCGAAGTGGAGCAGCCTATCATCTCGATTGATATGCATTACGACGCGGACGATGAAGCGATGAGTGATTGCTATATCTTCCCCTACTGTAATCTTAATGGTTGCTTTTGTTTCAGCGGCGACGGCATTAAAGAGTGGTATATCGACGAGAAAGACGATCTCAGATCTTTTGAAGTTACTGACATTGATAGCTGTTTCAGTCTTTTCCGTATGCTCAAACCGTCATTGTCGCCGCGTGACGTTCAGCATTTTAAGGAAGAAATCACCGCCGGAAATATCAATTGGGATATGGTTGAAAAATACACGGATTCAATCGGCGAGAAAGTCGCAACCGCGATGTTCGGTGATGTGAATAACGAGGTCAGCAATAATGAGTGATACAGACTTCAAGGCTGTTCCGATGCAGCTCGAAGAAGCGCGGTATTCTTATCGCAACAGTCAGCAAATCAGCTCACAGACAGGCTTGATCGGCTATCTCCGCGCCGATATGGGGACAAACGGCAACGAGTTTTGGTCAACTTGGAACGATTATCGCAAGGATTTGAAAACCGATGATTTCAAGAGTGAGTTTGATGATGTGATCAATTCATTCAGAGAGAAAGGACAGTTTCTTTCTGACCGCCAGACCTTGAGCAGATTTTGTGATGATTCGCAGAACGCTTTAGAGTTTGGCGAGCGTTACGGTGCAGGCAGAGATTACGGCGTGAGAGTAAACACGCAGGATTACGCCTATCTTATGCGGCTCAATCCTCATAAGGGCGAATATAATCTGTACTGCTATTGCTACCGCAAGGATTGGCTTGACCATCACCTCGAACGCGCAAGGCGCGGTATCCGTTTTATCAACCCTCATTACAAAGAACTGTTTCGTATCCCTGATGGCGACCATATCAGAATATCCTATCCCGACGGCAGTCATAAAGACCGCACTTGCAGATATATCGACGACAGTCACATTGAGGTTGACAATAATCTTTATCATATCTGCGAGTTTGCCGAGATTATGGCGAACAACGGTAATACGGTTGTTCCTATGCGCACTTCACTTCCCGACCAATGTTATACCTTTGTTGAAGGCTTGAATATGATAGCCATTATCAACAAGGGCGAGCTTGGCTATACCGATGCAAAATCAGCAAACGGCAGACCGATTGAAAACCGCGCTATGGTTGATAAGCTGAACACACAGCTCGGTGTTACAAAAGCACAGTACGCAGCTATGAAGCAAGGTTCGCGCTTTGGATTTGATAAGCCAGACGCCGATCCAAAATACTATGACGAAAATGGGCAGGCTATTAAGCCGAAGCACAAGGACAGAGAGAGGTAATTTCTAATGGCAAAAAGAAAATTTGAAATTATATCAGAAATGTTTGATAGAGTTTCAACCGAAGTAACTTCCTCACCCGATAGCTGGAGGTCGTTTCTTAATTCTGCCTGCCGTAACTTCAAACTCCGTTATGATGAACAAATCTTAGTTTACGCCCAAAAGCCCGAAGCGACTGCCGTTCTACCCATTGAACGGTGGAACAGGACTTTCGGCAGATGGGTAAACCGAGGTGCAAAGGGAATCGCCGTCTTTGAAATGATAGGCGGCGATTCTCAGCGGTTAGTACACTATTTTGATATTTCCGATACACACGCAAGCGAGAATTCAAGACCTGTCCCAATATGGAATATGCGCTCCGAATACGAGAGCGAGGTCATTGATACGCTTGAAAACACCTTTGGATACTTGGACAGCAAGGACAGTATCGAGCAGGCGATTATCAGCGCCGCCGACAACGCCGTCGAGGACAACACGCCCGACTATATCAGCGACCTAATAAGAACCGTTGACGACAGTTTCCTTGAAGGTTTAGGAGAAATAGCCGTTGATACAATGTACCGTCAGCTTGTTAAAAACAGCGTAGCCTATATGATGATGACAAGACTCGGTATCGACGCCGACCGGTATTTTGATGATGACGATTTCCGTGATGTTATCAATTTCAATACCAAAGCAACAGCCAACGCCATCGGTTTTGCGACGAGCGATATTGCCGAAATGGGACTTACCGAAATAGCAAGAACCGTAAATGCCCTTGCTCGGCAAAATCGCATAATTGCAGAAAATCGGAATACGGAATATACTAATGACACACCAAACGAAAGGAGTTTTGACAATGGCAGAACTGACTTACACGATGCAGGGCGATTATCTTCTGCCCGACGTGACACTCCCCGAACAACCGAGAGTAACGCTGGGACACTACGCGCAGATGAGGAAGAATTATCTGCTGAATCATCACAAGCTGATCTACTTCAACTATCTGACCAGCGGAACGCTGACAGCGCATCTGGCGGACGTTCAGGAGCAGGCGATAACGCTGGAGGAGAGCATCGTCAAGAAGATGGCTCAGAACGAAGGCGTGACCGAGAAGCTGAAAGCGGAAGATCCGATGAAGTGGACGCGCCTGATGAACAATCTCAGACACTCGGCGCAGGAGATCGTCAAGGAACAGGTGATATTCGTATAAGCGAAAAGAAGCAGGCTCAGTCAGACGACGAGCCTGCTTTTGGTTATGACTTTTATCAGTCACTTTCCGAGGATGACAAGCAGAGTTTATTACACGGAAAGCCCATCTATTTTGACCGCAGAAATGAGGACAGAAACAAAGATTTCTTAGGTAAGGATGAAGATATTAAGGCTATCCTTTTATCCACTCCGCATCTAAAGGCTTCACTAACGGAAATCGCTGCCTATTTTGATACCGTCAGAGATACCGATAAACAGGTTGAATTCCTCAAAAGCATTTTCAACAACGATTATACCGAGGTCATTGTCCCCGATGGAAGAAGAATGGGCTATAAGACCTTTACCAATGTTCTCCATTTATGGGAGGGCAGTTTTCTTAACCGGACAAAAGAAGGCTATTATGGCTGGGGAGTAATCGCAGGCTACTTTGACGGTATGAGGTTGCTCGGTGAACTCCGAGAAACCGTCAAGCCTTTACCGTCACAGGAACAGCAAGGCTCGCTCATTGCAGACGCTTTTGAAGATAAAGCGCCTGCTTTTGTGTTTTCTCAGGAAATCATCGACGAAATATTGACAAGTCGAGGCAGCGGTGTTGAACAGGGAAAATTCAGAATATATGAGCAATTTCAAAAATCCTTATCGCAAAAGGATAATATAACTTTTCTGAAAAACGAATACGGTTGGGGCGGCTTATATCCTGTCCTAATTGGAACAGGCATAAACGAGCAGCACGACGGGAAAGGTATTCATTTGAGCAGAGGTTTTGGTGACAATGCTCCCAAATTACTTCTGAAATGGAATCAGGTCGAAAAGCGCATCCGTGAACTGATACGGCTTGACCGTTACCTCAATCCAAAAGAAAAGGAATACTATCCCACTTGGCTTGACAGACAGGAGCAGCTTAGAGCGGAACGTGCGGCGGATAAAGAAATCCGTGAAGCGTTATACACGCCATCGAGCCGCAAGCGCGAGCTTGTTCCTACTGAGTATGAGTACCGCTATTCTCTCGGCGCGACGGTCTATATCGGCGCAAGTGAATATGAAATCGTTTCCTTTGACGAAAACCGTGTAATGCTTTTTGACAGCAACTTCCCGTTAATCAATACGGAAATGTCAAAATCAGAGTTTGACACGAAGGTCAAAGAGACCCCGATGAACGACCACCTTCGTGTGGCAATACAACCCGAAAAAGAAACGGACAGCACAGAACGCGATTACAGCAAATATACGCCTGTTATGCAGGAGTATTTCAAGCTGAGGGACGAAAATCCCGATTCAATCATTCTATTCCAAATCGGAGCTTTCTATGAAGCTATGGACGATGATAGCCATACTGTTTCTCAGGCACTCGGCTTGAATATCACTACCCGTATGATAGCGGATGACGAGGGCATTGAGCTTTGTGGTTTTCCGTCGAGCCGACTTGAAACCAATATGAATATGCTCCTTGACCGAGGACACAGGATTGGTATTTCAGCGATTGAAGAAAACGGTAGCCGCAAGTTTGTTACGGTACTGCCTAATCGTGATCGTGAGCCTGTTCAATCCGAGCCTGTCGGCAGGATTGAATACCTTAATGCTGACGGTACGGTTGAAAACAGTATCGAATACACCAACGCGACAATGCTTGAGCGTGACATCAAGGCTGAAAGCGCTGATAATGTCAGTATGGCGGTCTGTCTGTATAAAGACGCTGACGGTAATGTTATGCCGCACGATTTTATGGATAGCCTTCCACATCCCTTGCAGCGCTTTGAGATAGTCGATAAGCCTGAGCCGCAATCAGAGTATGATATTCTGATGAACAAGGCGCAGGAGCTTGTCGCTTTCTATATGGATGCTGAGTTTGGCGAGGACGAGGAATATAAGCTGCCTGATGATTTGTCCGAAATTAATCTTGCTTATACGACCACAGAGGACGAACAGCACGAAATAACAGCCAACCTCAATCTGGTCGATTTTCGTATTCAGACGAAAGTTGACGGGCAGGTTGTCCGCACAGAGCAGTATTCCTCTTTGCAGGATATTGTTGAGAACGGCTTGGATGGTATGCTCTTTGATGACCTTGTGTATGTTTCAGACGAGGAGCTTGCACCTTTCTATGCCGACCACGACGAGCTTGATGATGTTGATCCTGCCGAGATTCGTGCGCGACTTGCCGAATCCGGCATCGTAAACGGTGAGTTAGTCGATCCTGAAAAACTTGACAGCGATCCGTTTATTCAACAGGTAATGGCTGATGTTGAATCTATTACCGGAGCAACCGGTTTTATTGACCATTACTATGTTGTCGATGATCTGAGGGCTGCACCGCTTAAAGTAACAGAGTATAAAGACCGTGACGAAGCGTTGTCGGCGTATTTTGCCTTGTCCACCGACAAATTAAAAGCCTTCGGATTGATGAATACCAATAAGCTGCCGGGCAGTTTGGACTTCATTCAATGTATCGACGGAAAGGATAAGTTCATTGAGGATTATGCAAGAGCAGATGTTCCTTCTTGGAGAAATCCCGAAATTGATGAGCTTGTATCATATCTGAAACAACAGCTTGACGAGCGCACAACCGTTCAACAGGCAAATGATGGTTCCTTAATTGATCAGGTTTATGTTGATGCGAAGGACGCGGCGCGTGAGCAGGAACAATCCGAGGATAAACCACAGCTCCGTTCTATCACATTTGATTTGACCGCACCCGAACAGGACGGCGCAAATCAGGATTTACTCGGAAAGCAGATTAGACTTGATGACCGTGATTTCAAAGTCATCAAAGTCAACACCTACGGCGACGTCAGCCTTGAAGATCTCACCTTTAAGAGCGCAACGGGATACCCGATTGTCCGCATTGAAAAGGTTGATTTTGTCCGCAGAGCATTAGAAGAACAGCAGGCAAAAGAACCGATTACTCCTGCTTGGGAGCAGAAGCCGAGAGCAAAGACACAGACCTTTGACCTCCATCCCGATATTCCTATGGCTGACCGCCATACCTTTGACCTCAAAGCATTTGAGTTAGAGGAAGTCGGTAAAAAGGCGCGTTTTCGCAGAAATGTTGACGCTATCCGTGTACTGAAGGAATGTGAGTTTGACAACCGCTTTGCAACTCCCGAAGAACAAAAAGTCCTTGCGCAGTATGTTGGTTGGGGCGGAATACCCGAAGCCTTTGATGAGAACAATGCTGCTTGGACAGATGAATTCTTTGAGTTGAGCGGTTTACTCTCTCCCGAAGAATATCAGTCAGCAAGAGAAAGTACGCTGACCGCGTTCTATACGCCGCCTGTTGTCATCTCAGCTATCTATAAGACAATGGAGCAGATGGGATTCAAAGAAGGCAACATCTTGGAGCCTTCGTGTGGTATCGGCAACTTTATTGGTATGCTGCCCAACTCAATGGAAAACAGCCGCGTTTACGGTGTTGAGATTGATAAAATCTCCGCAGGCATAGCACAGCAGCTTTACCAGCGCACATCAATAGCGGCACAGCCCTTTGAACAGGCGGATATTCCCGACAGCTTCTTTGACGCGGTTGTCGGTAATGTTCCTTTTGGCGATTTTAGCGTCGCTGACAAACGCTATGATAAACACCATTTCCTGATACACGATTACTTTTTTGCAAAGTCGCTCGATAAGCTCCGTCCGGGCGGCGTGATGGCTCTTGTGACCTCAAAAGGCACAATGGACAAAGAAAGTCCTGCCGTCAGAAAGTATATCGCCCAGCGCGCGGAGCTTCTCGGCGCAATCCGTTTGCCTAACAACACCTTTAAGGGAAACGCCGGAACAGAGGTCGTATCCGATATTCTGATATTGCAAAAGCGTGACCGTATCATCGACATTGAACCGGATTGGGTACACTTGAATACCGATGAAAACGGTATCAAGATGAACAGCTATTTTGTCGATCACCCCGATATGATTCTCGGTGAAATGAAGATGGTGTCGGGACGGTTCGGCGAAGAAGCGACCTGTGAGCCATACGAAAACGCCGACCTTGAAAGTTTGCTGAACGACGCGATTTCCAATATTCACGGCGAGATTACGGACTATCAGCTTGACGATGATTTAGAGGAAGAAGATAATTCCATTCCTGCCGATCCGACTGTCAGGAACTTCTCCTACGCTCTCTATGACGGCAAAATCTATTTCAGAGAGAACAGCCGAATGGTTCCCGTTGAAGCATCCGCAACGGCGGAAAACCGTATTAAGGGCTTGATTGAGATCAGGGATTCCGTTCGCAGACTCTTGGAGTTGCAGACAGAGGATTATCCCGACAGTGACATCAAAGCTGAACAGCAGCACCTTAACAAGCTATATGATGATTACACGGCAAAATACGGTCTGATCAACAGTCGCGGCAACAGTATGGCGTTCTCTCAGGATAGCTCCTATTCTCTGTTGTCCGCGTTAGAGGTTATCGACGATGAAGGTAATCTTGAGCGTAAAGCGGATATGTTCTTTAAGCGTACCGTTAAACCGCACACTCCCGTTACTTCGGTCGATACCGCGTCGGAAGCTCTTGCCGTATCAATGGCAGAGAAAGCCCACGTTGATATGGACTATATGGAGCAGCTCACAGGCAAATCCGCAAAAGAGATTTTCGACGAGCTGAAAGGCGTTATTTTCCTTAATCCTCATTATGAATACGGAAACGATCCGTCAGGAAAGTATCTGATGGCAGACGAATACCTCTCAGGAAATGTCCGTGAAAAGCTGTGGGTGGCGAGAAAATCCGCAGAGCTGTATCCCGAAGATTATACTGTCAATGTGCAGGCTCTTGAAAAGGTACAGCCAAAGGATTTGACAGCCAGCGAGATTGCCGTCAGGCTCGGCGCGACTTGGCTGCCTGTTGATATTGTCGAGAAGTTTATGTATGAGTTTTTCGATACTCCGTACTATATCCAATACAAAATGAAAATCCATTTTTCCGAGTACACGGGCGAATGGAATATCGAGAACAAGACCGGCGACAAGAGCAATGTCAAGGTAAACAGCACCTATGGCACAAAGAGAATCAACGGCTATAAAATCTTAGAGGAAACGCTTAACCTCAAAGATGTTCGTATTTTTGATTACGTTGAGGATGCAGACGGCAAGCGTAAGGCTGTCCTCAACAAAAAGGAAACCGCTATTGCTCAATCCAAGCAGGAGCTTATCAAGCAAGGTTTTCAAGATTGGGTATGGGCTGATCCGAAACGCCGCGAGCGTCTTTGTAAAATCTACAATGAAAGATTCAACAGCACGCGCCCCCGTGAATATGACGGAAGTCACATCACTTTCAGCGGAATGAATCCTGAAATTGAGTTAAGAACCCATCAGAAAAACGCTGTCGCACACATCCTTTACGGCGGCAACACACTACTCGCACACGCGGTTGGAGCCGGCAAGACGTTCGAGATGGTCGCGGCGGCGATGGAGAGCAAAAGGCTTGGTTTATGTACCAAGTCTTTATTTGTTGTGCCGAATCATTTGACCGAGCAATGGGCGGCTGAATTCTTGCAGTTGTATCCTGCGGCAAACGTCCTTGTTGCTACGAAAAAGGATTTTGAAACCAAAAACCGTAAGCGCTTTTGCGGTCGTATTGCCACAGGTGATTACGACGCTATCATTATCGGACACTCACAGTTTGAAAAAATCCCGATGAGCGTTGAACGTCAGAAGCAGATTTTGGAGCAGCAGCTACAGGAAATCACCGACGGTATCATCGAAATGAAGGCAAATCGCGGCGAGCGTTTTTCAATCAAGCAGCTTGAGAAATCCAAAAAAGGAATCCAGGCAAAGCTGAAAAAACTCAACGACCAGAGCCGAAAGGACGACGTAGTAACCTTTGAAGAACTCGGTGTTGACCGTCTGTTCATCGACGAAAGCCATTATTACAAGAACCTTTTCCTATTCACAAAAATGCGCAATGTCGGCGGCATCGCTCAGACAGAAGCGCAGAAGTCCAGCGACCTTTTTATGAAGTGTCGCTATCTCGACGAGCTGACGGGCGGCAGAGGTGTGATATTCGCCACAGGTACGCCTATCTCCAATTCTATGGTAGAGCTTTACACCATACAGCGCTATTTGCAGTATGAAACGCTCCAAAGAAACGGCTTACAGCACTTCGATTCTTGGGCTTCAACCTTTGGCGAAACGATTACGGCAGTTGAGTTGACACCCGAAGGAACAGGCTATCGCGCAAAGACGAGATTTGCAAAGTTTTATAATCTCCCTGAACTGATGGCAATGTTCAAAGAGGTTGCCGATATTCAGACAGCCGATATGCTCAATCTCCCTACGCCCGAAGCGCACTATCACAATGTAGCTGTCAAGCCGTCCGATTTCCAAAAGGATATGGTTGAGGAGCTTGGAAAACGAGCCGAAAAGATACGCAACGGAATGGTGGATGCGAGCGTCGATAATATGCTGAAAATCACCAACGACGGACGCAAGCTCGCTCTCGATCAGCGTATGCTCAATCCGATGTTGCCCGATTTTGACGGCAGCAAAGTCAACGCCTGTGTGGATAATATCTTCCAAATATGGCAGGATAACGCCGATAAGAAATCAGCACAGCTTGTGTTCTGCGACCTCTCAACGCCGAAGCCAGATGCGGAATTTTCTGTCTATACCGATATTCGCAGAAAGCTCATTGAGCGCGGCGTGCCGGAGAGCGAGATCCGCTTCATACACGAAGCGAACACTGAGGTACAGAAGCAGGAGCTTTTCAAAAAGGTGAGGCGCGGCGAGGTCAGAGTGCTGCTTGGCTCTACTCAGAAGATGGGAGCAGGCACGAATGTTCAGAATAAACTGATAGCTTTGCACGATATAGATTGTCCTTGGCGACCTTCCGATCTGGAGCAACGGTCAGGCAGAATTATCCGTCAGGGTAATGAAAACAGCGACGTTCATATCTACCGATATGTTACGGAGCAGACCTTTGACAGCTACCTTTATCAGCTTGTTGAGGGTAAGCAGAAATTCGCGTCACAGATTATGACATCGAAATCTCCTGTCCGTTCTGCCGAGGATATAGACGAAACAGCGTTATCGTATGCCGAGATTAAAATGCTTGCTACGGGCAATCCCCATATCAAAGAGAAGATGGATTTGGATATTCAAGTCCAAAAACTCAAACTGTATAAATCCAACTATCTCTCTGAAAAGTACGCTCTGGAGGATAGAATTCTTAAATACTATCCGCAGGAAATCGCGCGTCTGACGGCGAGCGTTGAAGGTCTGACAAAAGACCTTGAAACGGCAAAAGTCCATCCAAAAGAGGTAGCAGGAAAGTTTGTCGGTATGGTTATCAACGGATTTAACTTTACCGAAAAAGCAGAAGCAGGACAGGTGCTTATCGAATCCTGCAAAGCGAAAACCACACCGGAGCCTACACCTCTCGGAGAGTATCGCGGCTTTAAAATGGAGCTTGCATTTGATACCTTTACGCGCGAATATGAGGTAAAACTTAAAGGGCATTTTACTCATTCTGTTTCCCTCGGCACAGATGTTTACGGTAATATCACCCGTATTGATAACGCCATAGACAATCTTGAAACCCGTCTGAATCAGGCGAAGGCTGACCTTGAAAACACCAAAACACAGCTTGAAACAGCAAAGGTTGAGGTCGAAAAGCCCTTTGCCCAAGAGGAAGAATTGAAACAGAAAATGGCTCGCTTGAACGAGCTTAACGCCCTGCTGAATGTAGATAAGCGCGAGAATGAAATCGTCAGCGGTGAGCCTGATGAGGGCGAACAGCCAACGAAAAACCGTGACCGCGACTGCCGATAGGAGGTGTGATTATGGCTAAAGATTATAATAAACTGCTTTACGGAAAGGTCGCACAGGAACACGATGACTTCATCGACTCCCTCAAAACCAAGCCACCCGAACAGATTATTGAAGCAAGCTATGAGAAGGTCATTAAGGATGATTTACTCTCTATTTTTGAGTACACCAACTTCCCACAGACCGAAGCAAAGGCTTTGTATAAGCTCGATAAACCGCTTGACGCGCTCTATCAGGAGTGGCTTCACAACGATTTATCCTATATGGATTTGCTCAGAGATACGATAGATAACCGTATTGAATCGGCGGTAAGAGAGCTGAAAGCCAAGAGCAGGGACAGTAGGTGATCGTATGCCGTATGTCAGCTCAGACGATATTCTTGAAGCGAGAAAAATGGATTTGCTGACCTATTTGCAAAACTACGAACCACAGGAGCTTGTTAAGTTTTCGGCGGACACCTACACGACAAAAAGCCACGACAGCCTTAAAATTTCCAACGGAAAATGGATGTGGTGGTCGAGAGGTATCGGGGGCTATACAGCCCTCGATTACCTTGTCAAAGTAGAAAATATGCCCTTTATCAAGGCGGTTGAAACAATCATAGGTAGGTGCGCGGTGACGCCGCCTACCTATGTCAAGCCGTCAAATCCTGCACCAAAAGTTTTGCTGCTGCCACCAAAAAGCGCTACTACTACCGCAATAACTTCATACCTTTGCGGTAGAGGAATTGACAAAAGCATCATAAAAAGCTGTATCAATCACGGCTTAATCTTTGAAAGTTTACCGTACCATAATGTTGTATTTGTCGGTTTTGATAAGGAGAATAAACCGAGATACGCTTCATTCCGTGCGGCAAATGAAAAGAGAATATTAGGCGATTGCACAGGCAGCGACAAGCAGTTTTCATTCAAAATAGCGGACGGTCAAAGCAAAACCGTACACATCTTTGAGTGTCCGATTGACCTTTTATCCTACGCGACTTTGCTCAAAATGAGGGGTTATGACTACACGAAAACTAACCTTGTTTCTCTTGCCGGAGTGTATTCCCCTGCAAAAAATATTTATGAGAGCAAGGTTCCTGTCGCGCTTCAAAAGTATCTTGAAGAACACCCCGATACAACCAAAATCATTACCCATTTTGATAATGACCGAACAGGTGTATTGGCTGCCGAAGCAATAAAAATATTGTTGCAAGGCAAGTATAACGTCGTTGATTTTCCACCGCCGCGCGGTAAGGATTTCAACGACTTTCTTTGTTTGGAGAGGAAGATCCAACGAAACAAACCACCAATAAACAGAGGTGAACGCGAATGAATATCAACATTTATCAGATTGACACATCAAGGGACAGAAAGCGGATTTGCTTTTTCGGGATTGATGAAATCAAAGAATTGACGGGAGTAGATACGCTGAACAGCGGTATATATGATAAGATTTTCAGCGGCGACGTTGACTGCAATAATCTTGAAGCTGTGTACCGTATGTTTAACACCGACCATCCCGCAGGCTACACAGGGAGATCACTTTCCGTTTCCGATGTTGTAGAAATAACGGACGGTGACAAAAAAGGATTCTATTTCTGTGACAATATCGGCTTTCAGAAAATCGACTTTGACAGCTCGCTGTGCAAGGACTTGACCGCAACAGAAAAGCTATCCGTGCTTTTGATTCAGCCCGGCAAAGCTCCGAGAATGGTCGGGATTCCTGATACTCTTGACGCGATGCAGGAGCTTGTCGGCGGCTATATCGAGGAATATATGCCGTTCGATGATGAAGTCGCCATTATCGTAAACGAGGAAGGAAAACTCAAGGGATTGCCGCCAAACAGAGCGATTTTCGCAGAGGACAGCAAACAGATTGCCGATGTTTTGGTTGGCGATTTCTTTATCGTAAAATCGCCCGTTGATTCTGACAAATACCAGAGTTTGCCGAAGGATTTGGCTAAGAAATACGCCGAAAAATTCAAATATCCCGAAAGATTTTACCGTCAAAACGGTGAGATAAAAGTCCATCAAATCAAACCGAAGGAGCGTTCTGACGCGCGATAAATCAAGAAAAACTATCGAGGGAGAAAACCTATGTCGCATCTAAACAAGCAGTGCGTTTTTACTCCTACCCGTAAAAACACGCTTGTTAGGGGACACTCCCCCTAATACCCCGAAAAAGGAAGGTGATACACAATGCGGAGAACGGTTAAAAAACAGTATTGGCTAACGCCTGACGAGGACGCCGAGCTAAAACGAAAGGCGCGAATGACCTGTCTGACAGAGGCGGCGCTGACAAGATTTCTGATACAAGGCTTTGTGCCGAAGCAAAAGCCGGATAAGAAAGTTGAGGATTTTTTGCACCAGCTCATTATGTTCGGCAATAACCTTGACAGGCTGCTCACCAAAGCCTACTCGCTTAATTATATTGACACGCCGATTCTGCAAAAAGAAATGCAGAAGTGGAATCAGTTTCAGCTTGCGGTAGAGAAAGAATTTCTATGCCCCGAAAAGAGTGATCTGTTTGGCAACAAGTAAACTGTGGGCGGTGAAGTATAACCTCAAAAAAGTTATCGACTATGCCGCCAATCCAAATAAAACACTCAATCCGAAGTTTTCGGATGAACAGTATCAGGCTCTTGCCGATGTTCTGACTTACGCAGAAAGCGAGGAGAAAACCGAACAGCAATTTTTTGTTCAAGGCATCAACTGTAATCCGGCGATTGCTCGTGAGCAATTTGTTGAGGTTAAGGAGAGATTTGGAAAGACAGACGGCATACAAGCCTATCACGGTTACCTAAGTTTCAAAGAGCAGAACATCACGCCCGAACAGGCGCAGGCGATTGGTATGGAGTTTGCACAGAGAGTTTGGGGACAGCGGTATCAGGTGGTAGTGACTACACATCTAAATACCCATCATCTTCATTGCCATTTTGTTCTGAATTCCATTTCCTTTGTTGACGGTAAACGGTGTCGGGAAACCTCTTGGTTTAAATTCCGGCGTATCGCAGACGAGATTTGTCAGGAACACGGCTTGTATTACAACCCCAATCCGAGGAGAAACGTCATAACCGATTATCAACAAACACAGCTCGAAAAAGCTGGTATGCCGACGCGCTACTCTTTACTGCGTGAAGCGATTGATACAGCGATTGAGCATAGCGGCAGCTTGAAAGAGTTTGAAAAGAATCTCCAAAAGCTCGGCTATCAGTATCAGCTCAGCGAGAGCCGCAAGTATTGGACGGTTACGCCTGTTGGAAGAAAGAAGCCTATCAGACTAATCAACCTCGGTGAGAATTATTCCAACGCTGCTATTCGTCAGCGTATTCTTGAAAACAACAGCCGTCTTGACTTAAAGCCGTTTCATCCGCAGACGGTCGTTATCCGTCAGTACCATTTGCCGACACGGGAAGATAGAATCAGAAAGCGCGGCGGTCTTTACGGAATGTATCTCTACTACTGTTACCGCCTCGGCTATCTGCCGAAATATACAATAAAACAAAATACAGCTCGGCTTCATTATCTTTTCAGAGAAGATTTGATGAAGCTGGATAAGCTGACCGCAGAAACAACGCTGCTTGGCAGAGAGAATATTCAATCTGCCGAGCAGCTTGTTATATATAAGCAATCAGTCGGGAATGAAATCCAAACCTTGACCGAGGAACGAACGCAGCTTTGGAAGCAACGGAGGTTAAAGGCTTTTGAAAGCGAACGACCTGAAATTAAGGCTAAAATTTCTTCTCTTACTGATAAACTATGGAAGCTCCGCAAGGAACTCCGACTTTGTGATGACATTCTCACGAGGTCGGGCGAAATACAGCACAACCTTGAACAAGTCATTGCAGAGAAAGAAAAATCCAAAGGAAAGGAGGCGCGCAGTTATGACCAATGGCGGTGACGCTGCCGAACAGGTTGTCAGACTTTCACTTGAAGGCGTTGAGGTCGCGGCAAAATTATCAGGCTCGGCGGCAAAGGAAATCGCACTTTTGCTCATTTCAGTTTTGAAGCAGGAACACAAAACCAAAGGCAAGGCTCGGCTTACCAATATGATTAAGTCCGGCAAGGAGCTAAAGGTTTTTTCTATTCCGCAGAAGGACTTGAAAAAATTTGTGCAGCAGGCGAAGCGATACGGCGTTTTATACAACGTACTCAGAGACAGGAACAACAATTCCGAAAACGCCCCTGTGGATATTATCGCTCGTGCAGAAGATGCTTCCAAAATTCAGCGCATTGTTGACCGCTTTGAGCTTGGCAAGGTTGACAAGGCTTCTATTGTATCAGAGGCGGAGAAGGATATAGCCGAGAGAAAAGAAGCCGAGATTGAACGTCCTGTCAAGACAAAGGGACAGCTTATCGCCGAAGAAGCGATAGGCAAGCCTAACAAGGAAACGCGCAGCCACTCAAACCCCACGGCAGCCAAAACGGACAAAAGCCCTCCGTCAAGGCGTTCCTCAAAGGGGAAATCAACGCGCTCTGATAAGGGTAAAGCCAAACAGCCTGATAAGCCTTCCGTCAGAGAAGAACTTGAACGAATTAAGGCTCAATCAGACAAAAGCAAAGGAGCAGAGCGCAAAGTCCCCGAAAAGAAAACGGAGAAAAAAACTCCGTCCAAAAACAATCAAACAAAGCATAAACAACCAAAACCCAAAAAGAGAAAATCAAAGGAGAGATAAATTCTTATGACAAAAGATTTTATGGCTAACAGAAATAACCGTCAGAATCATCAGCGCGAGCAGATCAGTCCGCAGGAATGGGCGGAGAAAAAGCAGCTTGAGAAAGAGGCTGTGTATCAGATGATTGACAGCACAGCCGAAGAAATTTCCGAAAACCCCGACAAGCTCAAGGCATTTCTGGATGTGCAGGCGCGTATGGACAGATATTCGTCCGCCAACGCTCTGCTCATTTACAGCCAACTTCCCGAAGCGACGCGACTCAAAGACTTCACGGGCTGGGGCGAGGACAATGTGCGCGTGAAGAAAGGCGCAAAGAGCATTTCCATTCTGGAGCCTGTGGAGTACACCAAGAATGATGGCTCAACGGGCATTTCCTACAACGTGAAGAAAATGTTTGATGTTTCACAGACCAACGGCAAGAGGCAGCCTGCTCCTACCCTCAACCGTGATCCGCAGGAGCTTGTCGCGGTAATGATCGATACCTCGCCCGTAGAGGTTGAGATTGTCGATGAAATGCCGCAGCCGAATATGGGCGCGTTCTACAAGAACGAGGACCAGACCTTATATGTCAAGCGCGGTTTCGGCGACGGCGTTTTGTTGTGTCAGAATATCGCACAGGAGCTTGCATTTGCCCAGCTTTCCATTCAAAGCGACAGCTACAACCGCAGAGAGATGGGCTTCAAAGCTGTGTGTGTCGGCTATATGGTCTGCAAGAAACTCGGCATTGACACCAAGAGTTTTGCCGTCAACCGTATGCCGTCCGACTGGAAGGATATGGACGCGAAGGCTGTTCGCTCCGAGTTATCGCAGATGCGTTCTGCTTTAGGCGAAATTCATTCCCGTGTTTCCGACGAGCTTTACCGTCAGCAGCAGGCGCGTTCCAAAGACCGCGAGAGATAATCGGAGGTGCTTTTCGTGAAAGAGCCCCATTATCATCTATACCTCGATGATGACGAGCATGGTATCATCATCCGTTCTCTTAATACGCTGAAAACAGAGCTAATAGAGGACGGCATCACAACCGACGCGGTGGATGACCTGATTGTTAAGGTTGGACACGCGCCTCAGAAAAAGCTCAAGATAGTTGAAAAGAGCGTAAATGATGCGAGATAACGATAAAAAGACAATTCTGATTTTATCGGTAATAGGTATCGTCGCTGTTGTGTGGCTGGCGTTATGTGTCGCGCCATACGCAAAAGACGGACTTGTAGAGATGTTATCCTCTTTATCGAAAGTCTTTGAAAATCCGCTGAATATCCGTTTGTGTGAGGACAGCCTAAAAACTGTCCTCATTTTTCTTGCCGCTTATATCGTCGGTATCGGCATTTATCTTTCCACACGAAAGAATTACCGTCGCGGCGAAGAACACGGCTCTGCCAAATGGGGCGAAGCTGAAAAGGTAAACAGGAAATACCGTCAGCGTAATGAATTCAAGAACAAGCTGATGACGCAGAATGTACGGATTGGCTTGAACGCTAGACGGCACAGGCGTAACCTCAATACCCTTGTCTGCGGCGGCTCCGGCGCTGGTAAAACCCGTTTCTACTGCAAACCAAATCTAATGCAGTGTAATACGTCATTTGTTATCCTCGATCCGAAAGGCGAGATTTTGAGAGATACGGGCAACTTGCTTGCGGAAAAAGGCTATGAAATCCGTGTACTCGATCTTCTGAATATGGAGCGCAGCCATTGCTACAATCCGTTTGTGTATATCAATAACGATAATGATATTCAAAAGTTGGTAACAAACCTGTTTAAAGCCACAACGCCGAAAGGCTCGCAGAGTAACGATCCCTTTTGGGACACATCCGCTTCTATGCTGTTGACCGCCTTGATGTGTTATCTTCATCACGAAGCGCCTGTTGAAGAACAGAACTTCCCGATGGTTATGGAAATGCTCAGAGCAGGCTCAATTGCAGACGAGGACAGTAACGAGGACACGCCGCTTGATATTTTGTTTCAGCGGCTTGAATACCGTAACCCCGAACACATCGCAGTTAAGTATTACAAGGGCTATCATTCTGGCTCGGCTAAAACGCTGAAATCTATTCAGATTACGCTGATTGCAAGGCTGGAGAAATTTAACCTTGATAGTTTGGCTGCGCTGACGGCAACCGATGAATTGAATTTATCATTGTTAGGAAAGCAAAAGACAGCTTTGTTTGCGCTGATACCTGATAACGATTCCAGTTTCAATTTTTTGGTGTCGATTCTTTACACGCAGTTATTTCAGCAGCTTTTCCACGATGCCGACTTTGTTTACAAAGGAGCTTTGCCTGTTCCTGTTCATTTTTTGATGGACGAATTTGCGAACATTGCGCTCCCTGACGATTTTGACAAGGATTTGGCGACAATGCGCTCTCGCGGCGTTTCTGTCAGTATTATTCTGCAAAACTTGGCGCAGCTCAAGGCGCTGTTTGAAAAACAATGGGAAAGCATTGTCGGCAACTGCGATGAATTTCTCTATCTCGGCGGTAATGAACAGAGTACGCACAAATATGTGTCGGAGTTGCTCGGTAAAGAAACGATTGACACCAACACCTACGGCAAAAGTACCGGACACAGTGGTAACTATTCAACGAATTATCAGATTGTCGGTAGAGAGCTGATGACTCCCGATGAAGTCAGAATGCTTGATAACGACTATGCTATCCTCTTTATCCGAGGAGAACGTCCCGTAAAGGACTTGAAATACGATATATTAAAGCATCCCAATGTTGACCTGACAGCCGACGGCAACGGAGGAATATACCGTCACGGCGAGGTTAAAGATGATGTCGCTTCTATTCAGCTTGAGAGCTTTGATGTATCTTGGCTTGATGATGATACGGAAGTATTTGAAACAAGCTACGAACTAAAATCAAGTGAAGAACTTGAACACGAATTATTTAACGAACAGGAGTAATTTTCAATGAGAAATTTAAAAAAGAAATCCAACCGTCTGCCGATGCAGGGCAAGGTTAAAACGGGCTTTCGTACCTACTGCGCCGCCGTGATTGCGGTTATGCTTGTTGTGAGCTGTTTTACCGTAACGGTGTTTGCGGCAGGCAACGAGGCACTTTCCGCTATCAACAACCTTTCCACCTTTATTTTCGGACTTATCCGAGCGATTGGTCTTATCCTGACAGGCTTCGGCGTAGTGCAGATTGGTCTTTCGTTCAAATCGCACGATCCGTCACAGAGAGCTAACGGTTTCTTAACCCTTGCAGGCGGTGTCATCATCACCTTTGCAAAGGAAATCCTTAACCTCATTATCGGCTCTTAAACAGACAAGAGGTATGGCTGCTTATGCGGCCATACCTCAAATTTCAAAGGAGGTGCTTTAATGTCCGATAATTGGGTAGTAGGAAACCTACAAAATGCGCTCGACACTTGGAACGCCAAAGTTACCGAGTTATGGTCGCTCATTCTGACCTCTCCCAAAAACTTCAAGGGAGGCGGTATCTGGACAGCGATTACCAACGTCAATACAGCAATGCAGGCAATCGGCACAGGATTGTTGGTGCTGTTTTTCGTTGTCGGCGTAGTAAAAACGTGCGGCAGCTTTACAGACTTGAAGAAACCCGAACACGCAGTCAAGCTGTTTGTGCGATTTGTTTTGGCAAAAGCGGTTGTCACAAGCGGAATGGAGCTGATGACAACCTTGTTTGGAATCGTTCAGAGTATCATCGGTCAGATAATGACTTCGGCAGGCATAGCGTCCGCAACCAAAACGGTATTGCCGGATGAACTTGTAACAGCGATTGAAAACTGCGGATTTTGGGAGAGTATTCCGCTATGGGCGGTAACGCTGATTGGAGGACTGTTTATTACCATAATGTCCTTTATTATGATAATGAGTGTTTACGGCAGATTTTTCAAACTGTATATGTACACGGCGATTGCCCCCATACCGTTATCCACCTTTGCAGGCGAGCCGACACAGAATGTTGGCAAGAGCTTTCTCAAAAGTTACTGCGCTGTCTGCTTGGAAGGCGCGGTTATCGTATTAGCCTGCATCATCTTTTCGCTGTTTGTGTCCTCACCGCCTGTTGTGGCGACTGACGCTGCCCCTGTCACAATGGTATGGGCATATATCGGCGAGTTGGTATTTAATATGCTCGTGCTTGTAGGCACAGTTAAAATGTCTGACCGTATCATTCGTGAAATGATGGGACTATAACTTTTAGAAAGGAATTTACTTATGGAAGTAAAAATCAATAGAGAAATCCGTAACTACACAGAAGCCGTATTCTTTGGTCTGTCACTCCGACAGATCATTTTTTCTGCTTGTGCGTTAGCGGTGGCGGTAGCTGTATTCTTTCTGTTAAAACCCACGCTGGGTACAGAAACCACTTCGTGGATTTGTATTCTCGCCGCAGCTCCCTTTGCGGCGCTGGGCTTTATCAAGTACAACGGTATGACCGCCGAGAAGTTTGTCATTGCTTGGGTAAAATCCGAATTTCTTACCCCTAAAAAGCTGACGTTCAAAGCTACAAACACCTATTACGAGGTGATGAAGCCGAGCATTGAGAAAAAACAAAAGGAGGCTATGAAAGCCAATGATTAAGACACTTCGCAATATTTTCAGACAGGACAAGCAAAAGTTTGTCGTTCCGAAGGGCGTTCAGGACGTTATTCCTGTTACCGCCATTTATGACGACGGTATCTTCCAAATCGGTAAAGACAAGTTTACCAAAACCTTTAAATTTACCGATATTAACTATGCCGTCGCTTCCCGTGAGGACAAGGAAGAAATGTTCCTTGAATACTCCGAGCTGCTCAACAGCTTTGACAGCGGAGCGACAACGAAAATCACCATTAACAACCGCAGACTTAACCGCCTTGATTTTGAGAATTCAATTCTGATTCCCCTCACGGGCGATGCTCTTGACATCTACCGTACAGAGTACAACAATATGCTCCTGGAAAAAGCAACAGGAGCAAATTCAATGGTGCAGGACAAGTATATCACGGTATCCGTCTGCAAGAAGAACATCGAGGACGCCCGTACCTATTTCAATCGCGTCGGCAACGATATGATTACTCATTTGAGCAAGCTCGGCAGCAAGTGTACAGAGCTTGATGCAGAGGAGCGTTTGCGTATCTTCCACGACTTCTACCGTGTCGGCGAGGAAAGCACCTATCACTTTGACATCAGGGACAGCCGCAAAAAAGGACACAGCTTCAAGGACTATATTTGCCCTGACAGTATGGAATTTGAAAAGGACTATTTCAAAATCGGCGACAGATACGGCAGAGTGCTCTTTATGCGTGACTACGCTTCATATATCAAGGACAGTATGATTTCCGAGATTACCGAGCTTAATCGCAATTTGATGTTGTCGATTGACGTTATTCCTGTCCCGACGGACGAAGCCGTGAGAGAAGCGGAGAGCCGCTTGCTCGGCGTTGAAACCAATATCACGAATTGGCAGCGCAGGCAGAACTCCAACAACAATTTTTCCGCAACCGTTCCCTATGATATGGAGCAGCAGAAAAAGGAAATGAAGGAGTTTCTCGACGATCTGACTACCCGTGACCAGCGTATGATGTTCGCCGTGCTGACGATGGTACACACGGCGGATACAAAGGAACAGCTCTACAATGACACGGAAGCCATTTTGACAACGGCGAGAAAGCACCTTTGTCAGTTTGCGGTTTTGAAGTATCAGCAGATGGACGGACTAAATACCGCAATGCCATTCGGCGTTCGCAAAATTGACAGTTTCCGCACTTTGACTACCGAATCCCTTTCCGTGCTTATGCCTTTCCGTGTGCAGGATGTATTCCACGAAAACGGTATCTATTACGGTCAGAATGTTATTTCAAAGAATATGATTATCGCTGACCGCAGACAGCTCTTGAACGGTAATGCTTTCGTCCTCGGTGTATCCGGCGGCGGTAAATCGTTCTTCGCAAAGGGCGATATTGTTAATATCATTCTCGCAACGGGAGCCGACGTAATTATCGTAGATCCCGAACGTGAGTACGGAGCGCTTGTCAACGCTCTCGGCGGTGAGGTTATCAATATCTCCGCAACATCTAAAAACCATATCAACGCTATGGATATGTCGGAGGAATACGGCGACGGCGCAAACCCTGTTATCCTCAAATCCGAGTTTATTATGTCCCTCTGCGAACAGTTTGTACCTCTCGGAGCAAAGGAAAAGTCAATCATTGACCGCTGTACCGCCAATGTGTATCGCTCTTATCAGCAGAGCAACTACACAGGCAAGGTGCCGACCTTACAGGATTTTCGAGAGGAATTACTCAGGCAGACAGAGCCGGAAGCACAGGATATTGCTCTGGCTATCGAGCTGTTTACCGACGGCTCACTTAACACCTTTGCCAAGCAGACGAATGTGGATACCGACAATCGCCTTATCTGTTACGATATTCTTGACCTTGGCAAGCAACTTATGTCAATCGGTATGCTCGTTGTTATGGACAGTATTCTCAATCGTATCACGCAGAACAGAGCGAAAGGAAAGGCAACATTCATCTTTATTGATGAAATCTATCTCCTGTTCCAGCACGAGTATTCCGCAAACTTCCTCTTTACTCTTTGGAAACGTGTTAGAAAGTACGGCGCATTTGCGACGGGTATCACGCAGAACGTCGATGATCTGCTCCAGAGCCATACTGCAAGAACAATGCTCGCCAATTCCGAGTTTATCGTTATGCTGAATCAGGCTTCCACAGACAGAGAGGAGCTTGCGCACCTGCTTAACATCTCGGATTTACAGCTTTCGTATATCACGAATGTTGACGCAGGACACGGACTGATTAAGGTCGGCAGCTCGCTTGTACCGTTTGCGAACAAATTCCCGAAGAATACTCAACTCTACAAGCTGATGACCACCAAGCCGGGCGAAGGCACGGCAGCCTAAAGAAAGGACAATCACTATGAGCAAGAAAATTTTGATTATTCTGATTGCGGTGCTTGTCGCTGTCTGCGGTGTCAGCACCTATTTTCATATCAGAAACAGAACTGAATCCGAGGAAAACAAGAAAACCTATGAAACCGTAGCCGAAGAAATTTCGGCTACGGAGGACAGCACAGCCGCCCCCACAAGTGAGGCGGCTGTCAATCCTTATACGGCGGGTATGGGAAACGGCAGCGGCGGCTCGCAGAGCTACACCAATACAATGACCTCCGCCCAAAATTCTGATATGGTCGGTTGGATTAAAATTGACGGCACTAATATCAACTACCCCGTGATGCAGACACCAAACGAGCCTGACTATTATCTCAATCACGATTTCTACAAGAATCAGTCTGTTTACGGCTGTCCTTATGTGCAGGCAAATTGTGATGTCAACACGCCCTCGGACAATGTTATCATATATGCCCATCATATGAACGACGGCTCAATGTTCGCTAATTTGGAAGTGTTCAGAAGCAAAGATTTTTGGAAATCCCACAAGAAAATCAGCTTTGATACGCTTGACAAAAAAGCGAGCTATGACATTCTTGCCGTGTTTGCCGTCCCCGTGGATGAGAGCGATAAGAACACATTTAAGTTTTATGAATTTGTCAACGCCTACGATCCCGACCACTATGTCAAATTTGTGAGCAGATGTAAGGCTTTGTCGTTCTACGACACAGGCGTTTCCGCTAAATACGGAGATAATCTCCTGACGCTTTCCACTTGCGAATACACGCATAACAATGGCAGGTTGGTAGTTGTGGCGAAAAGGAAGTAGGCGATACAATGTCCGATATAAAAACAAGAGATACGGTCAAGGGTACAATCCGAACGCTTGATAAGGGTAAGATTGCCGCCACCCGTATGAAACGAGCCTATACCCAGACAAAGGACAAAGCTGAACATTCCGTTGAAGCCGAGGAGCATAATGCAGCCGAGTACGCTTCCGACAGAATGGAATCCGGCACAAAACGCGGTGCGGAAGAAACCGTCCACCAGACCAAGAAAGCCGTTAAGAAAGGCGCTGATAAGGTCAAGGACAAGGTGGAACAGAAAATTGAGGACAGAGTTAAGAAAAAAGCGGAGAACAAAGCTGAAAATACCGCTAAGGACACGGTTAAAAATTCAGCCGAGCGAGCTTCTAAAAACGCCGCCAAAAAATCCGCTGAAAAATCTGTTAGGTCAACTTCTTCCAGAGCAACAAACGCGGGACGAAAAAGTATCCGCACCGTGGAGCAGACCGCATCCAAATCCGTAAAACAATCGGCTCGTTCCGCAGGAAAACAGACGGTAAAGACAGCGCAGAAAGGTACAGTCAAAACGGTCAAGACTTCCGTGAAAACAGCAGAGAAAACATCAAAAGCAGCTATCAAAACTACAAAGCAAGCCGCTAAAGCCGCAGAAAAAACAGCAAAAGCGACGGCGAAAGCGGCGCAAAAGGCAGCTAAAGCCGCACAACAGGCGGCGAAGTTAGCGGCGAAAGCAGCTAAAGCGGCAATCCAGCTTTTGATTAAGATAATCAAGGCAATCATAGCGGCTTTACAAAAACTCATTTCAGCTATTATCGCCGGAGGTTGGGTATCTGTTGTCGTGATTCTGATTATTTGTATGATTGCTCTTTTATGTTGGAGCGTGTACGGCTTATTCGCTTCTGCGAATGCAAATGACGGCGAGTACACAATGCACAACATCATTACTCGTATTAACAATGAGTACAACGAGAAAATCACAGAGATAAAGACCGACAACCCTCACGACAAGCTCGTAATGTCAGGCTCAAAAGCCGAATGGAAGGAAGTCCTTGCAATTTATGCTGTTGCCTACAATATGACAGATCTCCACCCTGCCAATCCTGATGAAGTACAGGTCGTTACCCTTGACGAAAGCAAGGAAGAATATATCCGTAATCTGTTTTGGGAAATCAATAAGATTGACCATAAAATAGAAAAATATACCGAAACCGAACAGGTTGAGAAAAAACAAGAGGACGGCAGTACCAAAAAAGTCAAAAAGAAGGTCGAAAAGAAAGCTCTTTATATCACGGTATCGCACGTTGACCTTGAAACGATGATGGATAAGAAAGGATTTACCGATGAACAAAAGAAAATGTGTCGGCAGATTCTTTCTGATGAGAATAACGATTTGTGGCGCGAGCTTCTTTACGGAGTTACAAGCTCAAACAGCGACATTGTTCTCATTGCTCAAGAACAACTCGGTAACGTCGGCGGTCAGCCTTATTGGAGTTGGTACGGTTTCAGCTCCCGTGTGGAATGGTGCTGTTGTTTCGTGAGTTGGTGCGCTAATGAATGCGGATATATAGAAAGCGGTACTATTCCGATGTACTCGGTTGTCGATACGGGCGTCGATTGGTTTAAGAATAAAGAGCAATGGCTTGACGGCTCGGAGGAGCCTGAGCCGGGTATGATTATCTTTTTTGACTGGGCGGACGACGGACTTGACGGCAGCGGCGACCACACAGGTATCGTTGAAAAAGTCGAGGACGGCAGAGTTTACACAATAGAAGGCAATTCAAACGATGCCTGCCGGGAAAACTCTTATCCGTTAGGCTACAATCAAATTTTAGGATACGGCGCGCCGAATTTTTAGCCAAAAAACAACGGCAGGCGACATTAAGCTGTCGCCTGCCACCGTCCGCAGGGCTATTAAAGATTTGAAAAACGCCGGACCGCTAACCACCACCCAACGCTACCGTGAACAAGGCGGCAAAAGCAACTTGTTGTTTAAAATATAACAAATACTACGATTGATTTGTAGCCGGTAAATTAGAATTTATACCAATTACAGAGGTAAAGGTTTTTGTATCATTATCATACTTCATTTCTAAATTTCCATTGTATTTTGCAACTACTCTCTTAATGCTTCTTGTACCTATTCCATGCATTCCGGGTGTATTTTTTGATGAAACTAAAATATTGTTTATATATTTAGGATTCTTGTCACATGAATTTGTAATTTTTATGATCACAAAGTTTGAATTTCTTGTACAAATAGAAAAATCAATAAATTTATCATTAGTTAGCAATGCAGCTTCAACGGCATTTTCCAAAAGATTATCTAACAGAGCTGTTATATCAGATTCTTTCATAAAATCAAGATTTGTATTATTTATATTAATTGTAAAGTTTATATTGTTTTTTCTGCATATTTCATAATATCGGTGAGTTATTAAATTAACAACTGAATTATTACAGTATTCAATGGGGTTCATAACGCTATAATCCGCAACAATTTCAGAGATGTATTGAGATATATTTGAATCTTTATTTTCTGATAACTGCTGAATCGTCTTAAGATGTTTTGTTATATCATGAATTAATATCTTTGAGTTTTCATTTTGTTCTCGTAACAAATCATAGTAATCTATTGTATCTTTTTCCTGCTGATAATCTAAGAGTATTTGAGTGTATTTTCTATTTATTTTTATCGTTGTTTCGTGAAGGTAAAAAACAATTATGTTTGACAAAAGTATGAGAATGTTCCCTATAATAATAGCAATTTTAAAGTTGCTGTCTACAGAGTAAGCTGTACAAAGATATACATTTGTATACATCAGGATTATTGAGGCAATGGGTAAAAAACAAAGAAGTATTGAAAATTTAGAACCTGTACTTTTAGATTCTTTTTCAGAAAATTTTAGAATGCACCATATAAAAATAAAATAAAGCAATTTACTTATAATTGCCTGAATTATAAGAATAAATGCGTCAGACCGGCTTTCAAAAAGGCTAAAATGAAATACAACAGAAAACGGAAAAATAACAATTAATTCCGTGATAATCATTAAAAATAACAAGATAAAATTAGTAAATATAGAAGACTTTATGTTTGCGTTATAACAAATTGTAAGAACAATAAAGTTGCAAACATAAAAACAAACAGCATTTATTAGTGGAATTTCAATAAGGTTTATAGTATAAAGGAGTAAACCAGATAAAAGTATGAATATTGGAATAAGTTTTTTTGATATTTTTTGTTCAAATTTAAAATTAAAATAATAAAAGGAAATAAGTGACTCAATCAGAAAAACCATAGCGTAACAGATATTAGAAATCATGTTGTACCTCCCATATATTCATAAAAGGCTTTTTTGAATGATGCATAAAAACTACGGGATATGGGTACTGTTGTTTTTTTAGAATTTAACGTTAATGTAATTTCATTTTTATTAAAGTCTGTTACATTCTTTAAATTAACTATGTAACTATAGTGTGATTGCGCGAAATAACCGTATAATTTTAGGTGATTTTTCCAATAATCAAACTTTTTATTAGAAATAAACTCTTGCGTTTTCGTAACTAATCTAGTTTTGCGATTTTCTATAGTTAAATACAATATATCAATGGTAAATATATTGTGACATTCATCGAAATAGTCTAAAATAATTTTTTCTGTGCTTTGTTTATACAGTTTTAAAGCAACCTCCATGCTTCTAAAAAACCTATTTTCATCAATGGGTTTAGATAAAAATCTAAAAACCTTTAAATCCATCGCATCATCAAGGTATCCTTGAAAAGATGTTACTATAAAAACAATAATATTCGGATTTAGTGTTTGAAGATGTTTTGTAACAGAAAGTCCGTTAACACCGGGCATCTCTATATCGATAAACGCAAAATCAGTTTTAAATTGCTTATCCAAGATAGAATCTCCATTTGAAAAGCAGGTAATATCAAAACTATAGGTTGACTGTTTTGATAATTTAAGGAGAAATTTTTTGATTTGCTGAACAATTTTCAAATCATCATCACATATCAGTACATTCATAGAGCCATACCCCCCTAATTAGGATTATAACTCAAAACAATAGATTTGTCACCTATTTTGTTCCTGTTCAGATAAAACTGCATCAATTATTTTTGATATAAGTTTAAGTGATTTGTCATCGCAGAGATTTAGTTTATCTACAATATTTCGTGGAATATTGTTACTTTTTAATGTCCCTAATAAAAGATAATCAGGAGTGATATTTAATACATTGCAAATTTTTGCAAATGTTTCAATACTTGGAACAGAATAACCATTCTCAATATTAGAAATGTGATTGTTTGAAAGGTTCGTTTTTTCTGCTAAAGTGTTCTGTTTCATTTTAATTTCTTTTCTGTGCTGTGCTATACGAACACCTATTTTTTTGTAGTCTACATACATAAATATCACCCATTAAAATGTTATCAATTATCGGCAATATTGTTAACAAATCAAAAAGGTAATATACTTATACAGTTGTAATATTCAAAAAATAATTTAAAAGTTTTTATAGAGTTGTAAGATAAAGCGTTATAACAGATGAAAAGTGCAATTTTTGTCGAATTTATTACCATTTTTGTAAAAATCAACATTTACAAATATATTTTGATAAAATTTATAACAAGGAGGTTGATTACAATGAAAAACGAAAAATTATTATCAACTAAAATTAAAAACGGAGTCAAAAAAGGATTGTTTGCTACATTAAAAGCAAATGCAAATTCTTCTGGTTGTTTTATTATCTATCAGCCTAAAACGCCTAAGGGCTTTGAAAAGTTTAAAAACATCAAATGATTAAATTGATTTCGAGCAAGGCCGCCTGCATCTTATGTAAGGACGAGAAGCATACAGATAATTATGAGTTATATGAATATGCTATATACATACTTTTGTCTTCAGCATTTCATATGGCGACCGTTATAGTCTTAGGATTGATATTCAACCTATTGACTGAAAGTTTAGTGTTCTACTTTTCTTTCATAGCTATTCGTAAGTTTGCGGGCGGCTATCACGCTAAAACGCCAGTAAGGTGTTATTTATTTTCTATCATAATTATTTCTTTAATTCTTGGATTTATAAAAATGATTTTAGTTCTTGATTTATTATTTGCTACATACGGGATACTGATTTTGGGATTTATAAGCGTAATTATTATTAACATTTTGTCACCACTTGATACAAAAAATGCTCCTTTAAATAATAAAGAGAAAATCATTTATAAAAAAATAGTAATGATAATTACATTTATTCTATTTATTGTTTCAACAATTTTAGTTATTAAAGGGAATACAAAACTGGGAGTGCCAATACTTGAAGGAATTATTATGAGTGCTTTGATATTAGCAATGAGAAAACACCAGAAGCATTAATGAGATTTTATAGTAGTAATAGGAATTATTTAGGCATATTAATGATGTATATAATACGTTTTGGAGAATTACTAAAATGAGAATTGAAGACCTATTAATAAGACAAAGTACAAATGATAAAAAAGCAATTTATTATTTTGATAAGTCATTGAGTTATAGAGAATGGTACCAAGAGTCCAATAAAATTGCAAACGTTATTAAAAATTTGACGGATAACTCAAGTAGAAACATAGGATTGTATTTACCTAATTCTATAAATTATGCTGTAGCATATTTTGGCGTACTTTTTTCCAAAAAGGTTGTGATACCTATAGGAATACAAGCAAAATTTCCCGAAATATTTAGTACAGTTGAATATTGTGAGTTGGATCTAATAATTACCGAGAGCAAATATGTTTCTGAAATTATTAACAATATGAAATATAGATATAAGTTAATACTATATTTGATCGACGAAAATAGAGATATTGTATTTAATGCAGAACAAAAATTTCTGAATAAAACAAATACTATTTTTTTTGAAGGAAGTGATGATGATGTAGCAATTATGTTGCATACATCTGGAACCACAGATAATCCTAAAAGAGTAATGTTAACGCATAAAAATATAATAACAAATATAGAATCAAATATTGCATCACTAATGTTAACTTCAAATGATAAAGTTTTAATTGCATTACCGATGTTTTTTGGATATTGCAATACCGCTCAATTTCTTACTCACACATATTTAGGTGCATCAATGTTTATTATGAACACAATCTTTTTTCCTAAAAAGTTTTTTGAAATAGTAGAGAAAGAACATATTTCAAACTTTACAGCAGTTCCTACTATGTTGTTAATGATACTTGAATATAATTATAGCAATAAATACGATTATTCATCATTAAGATATATTTGCTTTGGTGGCGGTATAATGCCGAATAGTAAGTTGGAAAAACTTATCAAAAAATATACAAGCATTGGATTTGTTCAGACCTATGGTCAAACTGAGTGTTCACCAAGAGTAACTGCTTTACTTCCAAGTGAATCACTCACAAAGTTAGGATCAGTTGGACTTCCTATACCTAATGTAATTGTAGAAATAATGAATGATGGAAAAATATGTGAACCGGGCAAGTTAGGGGAAATAGTTGTTTCAGGATTAAATGTTTTTAAAGGATACTATAAAAATGACGAGAAGACTAAGCAGGTAAAAATAAATGGCTGGCTTCATACAGGCGATATAGGATTCAAGGATATGGATGGATATTTGTTCATAACTGGTAGAACAAAAAGCATGATAATCTCAGGTGGAATAAACATATATCCTGAAGAAATTGAGCAAGTCATTTTACAAATAAAAGGAGTAAAAGATGTTATTGTTTATGGCGTTAGCGACGATATGTTAGGCGAAGTGGTTTGTGCAAAAGTTGTTTGTTATAAACATAAATGCAATTTCGAAAACACAATCAAAGATTATTGTCGACAAATGCTTGCTCCTTACAAAGTTCCTAAGATAATAGAGTTTGTCGAAAAAATAAATAAAACTTATAATGGAAAGAATAGGAGATAATTAAAATGGGTATATATGAACGATTAAAAGCGGTTATTTACAGAGTTTCAAATTCAGATAGCTTTACAATTACCAAAAATACAAATTTGGTAGATGATTTAGGTTTTGATTCGGTTTCTATTGTTTCGTTGATTGTTGAGATAGAAGATGAGTTTAATATCGTTCTAGAAGACGAAGATCTAGAGATAGATTTGCTTTCAAATGTTGGTACATTAGAAAATATAATTAGTAAAAAATTGACTAGGAATAGAATTTATGCGGATTGACGTATCTAAAAAAGTTATTGTAATTACTGGAGCATCTAAAGGAATTGGGGCTTCGTTAGCGTGGAAATTTGCAAAAGAGCAAGCATATGTAGTTATAAATTATTTTCATAGCGAAAGTCAAGCGATAGAATTATATAAAAAAATATGCCAGTTCAACAGCAACTGTATACTAGTAAAAGCAGATGTAACTAAGCCTGAAGAAGTAAGAACCTTATATAAAAGAACGATTAATAGGTATGGCAAAATAGATACTTTAATAAACAATACTGGTATTTGTGATGATAACCTTGTGCAATTAATGACTATAAAACAGTGGAACAGAGTAATAAATACAAACTTAAATGGAACTTTTTTATGTAGCAGAGAGTTTTCAAAGACTATGATACGACAAAAACAAGGAAAAATTATTAATATTGCATCACTCAAAGGTCAAGAAGGATGTATAGGACAAGCCAATTATGCATCTTCTAAAGCAGGAATAATTGCTTTGACTAAAACAATGGCAAAAGAATTAGGTAAATATAATATTGCTGTAAATGCTTTTTGTCCAGGTTTTATTATAACAGATTTAAATAAAGATAATAAAATAAAACTTAATATGGCTAGAGATAAAAGTGTAATGAGAATTGATACTTTAATTGATGATTTAATCTCAATGGTATTATTATTTTCCTCAAATAGAATTTCAGGAGTTAGCGGTAGAATTTTTAATTTAGATTCTAGGATAAATTAATGTAAAAAAAGTATTATTCAGTTAAGGTCAAATCCATATATTGATGATTGAATTTAAAACCTTTCTTTAAATATAGGTATTGACTTTTATCTGTGGAGGTTAATCTTATTTTTGTTACACCTAAATTGTATAATTTCGAGATGAGAGTATCTACGATTTCTGAGGCAATGCCTTTATTTCGATAGTTTTTTACAGTATAAACATTTAATAGTTCAGCACATACTCCATTTGGACAATTTGGTGTGGGTAAAATATTGTATATACAAGCAAAGCATGACGAAATTATACAATCATTTTCGATAGCTATTAAAGCAATTAGATCATTACCTATATGATCAGATATGTACCCCAGAACATTATCGAAATTAACTTTTTGTGTTTTGTTTGAAATAGATTCAAAAAAGTGTATTCGATGTTTTGTAAGAGTAAATGCATCATTTTTATTTGCAAATCTATATATCATAATGGTTTCTCCCTTAATTGTAAATTTACGGTATCATATCATAGTTATTAACAATTGTCAAGATTGCTTCTCTTGTTTCTTATTTTTATAATTTATAAGGTCCACTATATTTCAACTTATCTATTATTAATAATAGTAAGATATATAATATATTAATTTAAAAAGTTAGGAGAACTATATGGAAAAAACGCAACTTGTTGAATTAAACAACACATTGTTAAATGCGAAAAAAAATATAAATTACTATAAAAATATAATAAAAACTGATTCAAATGATATGGTTTTGAATTTTTTAGAATTACCTATTGTTAACAAAACAACAATGAAACATTCTATTACAGATTTTGTTTCTGATAATATAAAATGTAATGAATTAGAAAAAGCGTTATGCCTAAAAAAAGATTACTCAAGAGAGTACACATATAACATAAATAATATAACAGTTATTGGCGAATATACGAGTGGAACTAGAGGAATACCTTTTTTATCTTTAAAAACACTTGGAGAAAGAATAAAAATGGGTTCAAATATGTGGAAAGTAAGAAATAAATTCTCGAAAGTTTGCCCTAGAATGATGTTTAATTTTATACACAATTATGGTTGTGATATGAATCCATTCCCTTTTCCTAGAACAGATAATCCCAAAATGATAAAAAAAGAAATAGAATTTTTGTCAAAATCAGATTATAGTTGGTGGCATATAACAAGTAGCAAGCTGTGTAAATATATGAATTATTTGAGAGAAAATCCAACAGAATTTAAGAATCTTTCTGTTATTGAAAATACAGGAGCTTATATGAGCGACGAAGAAAAATATATATTTAGTAAATTTTTTAATTGCCGTATTGCCGATAACTATGGTTGTAGAGAGTTGTGGATGGTTGCTTACTCAAATTCTAAAGGTTATTTGCAAATAAATGACGAGTCTATTTATTTTGAACTTGTTGATGATTATGGAAATGTTATTCATGAACCATATGTGGAAGGAAATGTGGTTTTAACATCTCTCAAACAGAAAATTATGCCATTTATTAGGTATAGTGTTGGAGATAGAGCAATGTACATTAATAGTGTAGATGATAAAGATACATACATAAAGATAAATCCTAATCGCTCAAAAATTATTGGAACCGAGTTATATGGGAATAAACTTTTTAAGAATGTTGTTTTGCAACTACCGTTAAAGCATGGTATAAGTGAATTTAGTGAGATTACAGTTGATCAAAAAGAAAAAGACATTTTTATTGTAAATATTCAAGGCTATAAAGGTGATCGTGAGAGAATTGAAAATGCTTTTCGTATATCTGCTGAATATATTTTGGGTAAAGCAAATTATAAATATTGTTTTACATATGATGAAAACAAAAATAGAAAAAGTATATTTACAGTGATGCAATAATGTCCTAAAAATTATATCGCAAGGAGTGTTTTTATGTATTTAAATGTTGCCGTAGATTTTAGTGAGAATTTTATTGAAAAGGTAGCTGAATATGAAGAGGTTAAAGTTCTATTTGGTAAAATGCCGTCTGATTATATTGGAGGTGGTATAGATACGTCACTGTTAAAAAATATTTCATATGACTACTTTTTTGCTTATATAGAAAAAGCAAAGAAAAATGGTATTCTATTTAATTATATTATTAATGCTCCAACAAATAGAAATAATGAGTTTTCTGAAAAAGGAAAGAGAAAAATAAATGAATTATTGAGTATACTTAATGAGTTAGAATTAGAGTCTGTAACAGTTTCAAATCCGTTCTTACTATTGTATATTAAACATAATTTCAAAAATTTACGCATAAAAGCATCAGCTAATTTTAATATTGATTCAGTAGAAAAAGCTAGAAAAGTAAAAAATATGGGTGCTGATATTTTAGTTTTAGATCCTATGCTAGTTAATAGAGATTTTTCTACGCTAAAAAAGATAAGAAAAGAAATTGGTGAAGAGTTGGAAATTATTGTTAACAATAATTGTCTAATGACTTGCCCTATGCTAAATTATCATCAAAACTATTTAGGTTTACTTGAACCTTCAGATAGTGATAAGAAAGATTTTTGCTATCAACTGTGTTCTGCGGAAAGAATTAAAAATCCAATCAATTATATCAAGTCAGATATTATAAGACCAGAGGATTTACATTATTACGAAGAACTTGGATTTGAGAGATTTAAAATAATAGATAGATGTACTCCGCCAGATCTTATGTTAAAGAGAGTTAAAGCTTATATCGAACATAGATATAATGGTAATTTGCTTGATATTATTCAGCATTTTGGTTATAAAGATTCTATTTCATCTAAAGAGTATATTCGTAATATTTATATTGATAATAATGCTCTTGATGGATTTATGGAACAATTTGTTAGTGAAAAGTGTAATGGGCGTAATTGCTCATCAAAATGTAAATATTGTGATGAATACGCCAAGAAATCAATATTAATTGATAATGATTTCTATAAAAACAATAGCTCAAATAAGGAAAGAGATATATCATACATGTTAAAATAATAACACAATGCTATATAACTTAAATTAAAAAATTGCTTTTATAGCCATATAATATGTCTTATGATGTTGATGGAATTGAGAGAATAGTTTAATAATTATAATATTTTGAAAGGATAAGTAAATGGATTGTTTTGTTAAAACATTCAATTTATAATTTGATTATGATACTTATAGTAGATAATTATGACTCGTTTGTATATAATATTGTTCACTATCTTAATTTACCGATTGAAGAATTCATTATACTAAGAAACGATCATATTAATATTAATAAAATAGCTTCGAATCGCATTGATGGAATTATTATTTCGCCTGGACCTATGGGACCGGAAGAAGCTGGTATTTCAAATGAAATAATTAATCGCTATTATAAATCTAAACCAATATTAGGTATATGTTTAGGACACCAGTGTTTAGGGAGTGTATTTGGTTGTGTAATTGGTCAGTGTCAAAATGTGATTCATGGGGAAAGAAGTGTAATTAAATTAGGAGATTCGCCCTTGTTTAATGGTTTAGATAATGAAATATTAGCAGCTCGTTATCATTCATTATACATTAAAGAAGCAAATTTTAATAACAGTGAACTGCGTGTGATAGCAACGTTAAAAGACGGAACTATTATGGGAATACAACATAAAATTTTTCCTGTATTTGGTTTGCAGTTTCATCCAGAGTCTATTTTAACAAATGAAAATGGTAAAAAAATACTGGGGAATTTTTTAAAAATAGTGTATGGGGAGGTTACATAATGAGAAAAAATAAAACAATGCCTTCAATAATCTCAAACTATACTCTTCTTTATGAGCATGTATACTCTCGATATGCTTATACATCGATTCTTGAGAGTTTAGGTGAATATGACAGTAAAACATCCCGATATACAATAATTGGTATTTTAGCAGAAGAAGTTCTCTATGAGAAGAACGATGAATACTTTTTAAAGAATCTAGCATTAAATGATGAGACACAAGTTAATTGGCTTGATATTCTTGATGAATGGGTTGATTTGACAACATATAATGATGGAACTCCGTATCAGTTAGGCTGTATAGGCTATATTGGATATGAGAACAAATATGAGTTTGAAAATATGAAAAAATACTTAAAAAAGGATACTTTGGTTTCAAAAACATTTATTGTTAAATATAGAATTACTTATGTATATGATAGAGCAACACAGAAAGGTATGTGGTTGTATTATGATGATACTGATATTAAAACTATTAAGCAGATAGAGAAGAGTTATCAAGAGAAAAGCCATTTTGAAGATTTTTGTGTTTTAGGTGATATTGAGAGAGACTTTACATATGATGAGTATATCAAAAATATAAAACAATGTATTAGCCATATAAATTGTGGAGATATTTTCCAAGCAAATATTACTATGAGATATCATGGTATGTATAAAGGTGAAATCTATCAATTGTATAAGGCATTACGCAGTGAATCTCCAAATCCATATTTTGCATTACTTGATTTTGATTATCCTTTGATATCGACTTCTCCTGAATCATATATTGAAATTAATAAAAATCTAATTATGGGAAGACCAATTAAAGGAACAATTCGTTGTTTAATTAATGATAAAGATCAGGGAGAAAAATTAATCGGAAGTGTAAAAAATTGTGCAGAAAATATCATGATTACTGATTTAATTCGTAATGATATAGGAAGAGTAAGCACTATAGGCTCAGTAAAAGTGCTTGAATTATGTGAATTAAAGAAATTTAATAACTTATATCACCTGCAATCAGTAGTATGCGGAAACTTAAGAAATAATTTAAAAATTTCAGATGTACTTCGAACTAATTTCCCTGGTGGATCTATTACGGGAGCACCAAAGATAAAATCAATGGAAATAATTGAAGATTTAGAATTCGTGGAAAGAGGACCTTATACTGGAGCAATTGGTTTCTGGGGGTGCAATGGTTATGTTAACACATCAATTGGAATAAGGATAATTTATTTTGATAAAGATAAATTTTATTATCATGTAGGTGGGGGAATAGTATCAAAATCTAATGCTTTTGATGAATATAATGAAATAATATTAAAGGCTGAAAAATTACATAATACATTAAATAAATTTAATATTTTACGAACAGAAAGAAATAAAATTGACAAAATTGATTTAAAAATAATAGATTTATTAACTGAAAGATTTGATTTAATAAAGATTATTGCAAAAATTAAAAATGATAATAAAATACCTATTATTCAAAATGAAAGAATACAAAATATAATTAAAGATAGGGTAAATTATGTTAAAAATACTTTTCAAAATTTAGATGAAGAATTCATAAAAAAAATATTTTATTTGATAATTGAAAATTCAATGCAATTTGAAGAAAGTGAGGAAAAATAAGTGCGATTGTTTACTATTCCATCAAATAGAGAATGTTTTAAAAGTGCTACTTCATATATCGAAGAATTATCTCGTGTTAGCAATAAATATAAAGAGGAATTTACTTTTATTATTTTTGGTGGTGGAAGTATCAATGTTGATACCCAAAATTATAATGCTTTTAAACATTGGAATCAGGAAAATATATTTAAAATTCACTATTTTTGTGGCGATTATCAAAAAAAATGGATTAGGTCCATTTTGGATGTTTCAAAAATTAAAAATAAAGAAAAAATATATTCAATTTTGGAGCCAGATACTAAAAAAATATGTTACGGCGCAGTATTAAATAAGTCATTTTTAGCAGCTGTTTCTTTGGGTACTAAATATATACATAGAAGAGATAGTGACACATATTTAATAGATGATAAAAAATTTCCATTAGAAATGGAAATTAAATATTTGGGGAAAAAATATTGTGACTTTAGTGAACTAAATAGTAATATTGATAGTTCAATATATTTTGTGGGTGGAAATTATAATGGTGAAGCCTCTGGAGATTTTTTAAGACTTTATAATGCTAATCCAGAATTGTTATATAGGCATGTTGCACTAAATTATCCACATAAAACGAAAGAAGAAATTATTGATTTAGCACAAAAGCGCTTTGTAGATACTAGTAATAGATTTGCCACTGAGAAAGATGTGCAATTGGTTCAAGATAGAATGATAGAATTAGGAAATTGTGCTATATTTGAATTGTTTCATTATTGGCCTGTGGCTCCTGCTTTAGAAATAATGGCGACCGATTATTTTCTTCACGATATTCTTTTCAGATATCAACTACCGAATGTGTATCATAATCGACGGGTTAAACATGTTCACACTAAAGAACGTCAATCAAAAGAATGGTTTATTTCTTATCAATTAAGATCTGCACGCTATAAAGTTTACAGTACTTTTATGAATGAGGCAATTAGTAAAATAAATATTGACCAAACAAATATATTAAATGGTAGTAAAAATTTTGCTGAATGTTTAATAGATACATTGAAAAACTGTAATTGTTATAAAGCAGCATATGAAAAGCTTGTTTTATTACGTAATATTTACTGCGACTCTAAAATTAGCGATTTTGAAGAAGTAGCAAGAATCATCAAAGATAATGAAAAGAATATTATTAATGATGTTGTTAACGAAATAGAAAAACATATATCTTTAATAGCTTGTTGGGACGATATCATAGAAGCAGCAAAATCAGTGAAAATAATGGATTTTATTATTGGTTAATTCTTAATAAATTGATACAAAAATGTTGTTGTTATTAAATTTACACATCGTAGGACGTAAGTAGACAACTTTTTCTTGCAGAATAAAGATGCTCTCCTTTATTGAGAATTTTCATGTTCTATAAATGTTATTTAATGAGAGTAAAACTCAAAAATTTAAAGACTCCTTGTTTTATTATGTTATAAATTATTAATTATTAATAACATATATGTTGTTAATATATATTAGGCGATAAATATCAAAATTAATAATTAACGACATAGGGTTGATACTTTTATACTTGTGAATTTAAGTATAGCGGAAAGGAACTTCATAATAATGGAAAAAACGTTACAGAACATAAGCGACGAATTTTATAAATATACATTAGATAAAGTCGACTGTTTTGAAAGACAAATTGCAAATACTTTAGAGTATTATCAAAGAGGATATGGACATATCTACTTAATAATAAAAAAAGTAATTGACTTTTTTGAAAAAAATAAGAAAGAAAATAAGAAAAAATTGTTTGAAACAATTTTGGGAATTTATTTGATTTATGAGAAATATTCTTACGAGAAACTTATAGATCAAATAAAGCTATGTGTTGATAATGGTAGACCAGTTTTATTAGTTGGAAACTTAAAAAAGGTATTTTATTCTATCTATTATAAAGAAAAAGACTGGCCACATTTGTTCCTTATTAACGGTTACAATACTCAAAAAGAATTGATATATATATTTGATAATACACAATTTAGTGAATTGGATTCTAAGTATGAAAATTTTCGAATTACATATGATATGGTTAATGAGTTTTCTAAAAATGATGGTGTATATAACGTAATATCTATAAAAAAAACTGAATATTATAATTATTATGGAATAAAAGCGATAATAAAACAACTAACACAGTTACTTGTTCGTTCTATAATGAAAGATAGTAATTACATTCTTACGTATTTTTGCAATTCATATGACAATATTAGCAAAGCAAAATTTATAAATCTACCGAAATATTTAGAAGTGACGTTCTCAGAATATTTGTTTTTATTACAAATAAATACAGACATTAATACTGAAAATGTAAATAACATTATAACTGAATACATCAATTACTGGAAACGATATGTCATAAAAAATCTTGTTTTATTTACTAAGACCCCAGATTCTCTTTTAAGTATGGAGTTTAATAAAGATCAATATGTTTTATCTATTGAAAATAGATTAGTATCTGAATTAAAAAAAATTAATCAAAATATTCAGGACTTTGTACAAACAGATTGTAAAACAGAAAAAAGTATATTCTTTATAGAAAACAACAATGATAACATATTAGATGTTAGTAAAAATATGATAAAGTTTGATTTTTCAAAGAATAAAATCTATAATATGTGGATTAATGACGAAGCACCAAAACTCATATTATATAAAGGCGAAGTGAAAGATTTTGATATTAAACTGTCTGTTAAAATTATGCATAATTATTCTGTTGGTAGATTCCAATTTGGTGTGTTTTTGAGAGTTAGTGATGCTGTATATTTTGCTGCTATAGATAATGCTAATATTGTCGTAATTGATATGATAGGGAAAGACAACTTATCATACGATACAACAATTTTAAATAATCATAAAATGGTTGTTAAATTTGAAAAAAAAGAATTGTCTTTGTTTTTAGACGACTGTGAACAAAGTATTATTTCAAGAACTATTCCATTAAAAAGTAAAAATGACATTGTTTTTGGCATATGTTGTAAAACTTGGGAAAAATCAGGATTATTAAAAGTTGAATGTATGATAGATTATTTAAAGGTTGGAGATGATATGGTTGATTTTTGTTAATAGTTTAAGAAAAGAATTTGAGAAAACAATCAAAGAACCCGGACTGCTGGGCAGTTTTAAGTCACTGTTTCATCCTAAAACCGAAAAGGTTGTCGCGGTAAACGACATAAGTTTTGAAGTGCCGAAAGGCGAAATACTCGGCTTCATAGGTCCTAACGGTGCGGGAAAAAGCACGGTAATTAAAATGTTGACGGGAATTCTTACCCCGACCTCCGGCAAGTGTATGATTAACGGCAAAAACCCTACCGAAAACCGCAAAAACTACGTCAAGGAAATTGGCGTTGTATTCGGTCAGCGTACACAGCTTTGGTGGGATTTGCCGCTTAGGGAAACCTACGGTGTGCTCAAGGAAATCTATGAAGTTCCCGATGACAGATATAAGGAGCGTATGGCGTTTTTAAACGAGGTGCTCGACCTTGAAAGTTTTATCACAAGCCCCGTGCGCACACTGTCGCTCGGTCAGCGTATGCGCGCCGACATTGCCGCATCGCTTTTGCACAGTCCAAAGGTGCTGTTTCTTGATGAGCCCACAATCGGGCTTGACGTGGTTGTTAAGGATAACATAAGAAAGGCGATAGGGTACATAAACAGCAGAGAGGACACAACTGTTATTCTCACAACGCACGACCTTTCGGATATTGAACTTCTGTCTAAGCGCATTGTTATGATAGATAAGGGCAGTAACGTATTTGACGGTACTATATCGGAACTCAAAAGTGAGTACGGGCAGATAAGAGAACTGCACTTTGATACGGACAGTCCAAACGCTGAAAGTGCGCTGAATTATAGGGAGCACTTCGGCTTTGATGAGGACGATTTGAGCGTTGAGTGCGAGGGTAAAGCTTTCAGGGTGCGCTTTAACAGCCAGGTGGCACCCGTTTCGGATATGCTTTCTTACACTCTCGGTACCGTGAACGTCAAGGATATAAGCGTTAAAGACGCGGATATTGAGGAAATTATCCGCAGGCTTTACAAGCAGGGAGGCGTGGTATGAGAAGAAAGCTACGCATCTATCTGCCGTTTGTAAACGCAGGTATGCTGCAAACCACCACCTACCGCACCAACTGGATTTTCTACATTCTCGGTGACGTGCTTGGCAGCTTCGTTTCGTATTTCATATGGAAAGCCGTGTTTATGTCAAGCGGTGAAAGCACAATGAACGGCTTCACAATGCCGCAGATGGTGGTATACATCTTTCTGATGTTTTTAACAGGCAAGCTTATAGGCAGCGGCGGAACCTATGACGTGGGTGAAGAAATACGCGATGGCTCAATCGCAATGAGAATGATTAAGCCCATAAGCTACAATTCAACCTTTCTGTTTCAGGAACTCGGCAACAAAATTCTTGAAACGGGTATGCTGATTATACCTATGGTAGCCGGAGTCGAGATTGTGCGCTTTGTGCTCACGGGCACGTTGCAGTTAAATATTTTAAGATTTTTACTGTATCTTGTAAGCTGCGTATTTGCTTACCTCGTCAACTTCTTTTTTAATATATGCTTTGGTTTTATCGCTTTCATAATAAAATATTTGTGGGGCGCTAATATGATGAAAAACTGCATTGTAGGCTTTTTGTCGGGCGCAACAATTCCGTTTTCGTTTTTGCCTCCCGTGCTTGAAAAAATCTTTTTAATTTTGCCGTTTGCTTCTCTTAATTACACTCCGGTTATGATCTATATGGGAATGTACAGCGGATTTTCGCTGTTGTACTATATGGGTTTGCAGTTGTTTTGGGTGCTGTTTTTCTGGGCGCTTTCCAAGCTTTTGTGGAATGTATCAATCAAGCACCTTTCAATACAAGGAGGCTGAGTATGAAACAGATAAAAAGAGCTCTGCGTATGCACAGAATTTTTGTGTCGCAGGAACTCAAGCGAATGATGGAGTACAAGGGCGACTTTGTGGTTGGCATAGTGGGTTTTCTGCTGGGGCAGTTTTTTAATCTGCTGTTTATATGGATAATTTTCATTCAGATCCCAAGCCTTATGGGCTGGAGCATTGAGCAGATTGTGTTTATTTACGGATTTTCTCTTATCCCCAAGGGGATAGACCATTTGCTGTTTGACAACCTCTGGTCAATCGGTCACTTCACAGTGGCAAAGGGCGACTTTGACAAATACCTCACACGGCCGATAAACACACTTTTCCACGTTATGGTCGAAAAGCTCCAGATTGACGCGCTGGGCGAGCTGATTATGGGTGTTGCTCTGATATGCGTCACACTGCCGTCCGTACATATACATTGGAGCTTTATAAAAATATTATTGATAATAATTGTAATTCCCTTTGCAACGCTCATTTATACAGGCATAAAAACGGCAACGGCGGCTATAGCCTTTTGGACAAAGCGCAGCGGCAACGTGACATATATGTTTTATATGGTAAACGACTTCGCAAAGTACCCCGTCACCATTTATAACAACGTTGTAAGAAACATAATCACCTATATTATCCCGTTCGCTTTTACGGCTTTTTATCCGGCAAATTACATATTGACCGGCGAAAATCCGCTGTTCAATATAGGTATGACTGTTATAATATCCGTTGTAATTATGACAATCGGTATATTTGTGTGGAACAGAGGTATAAGAGCTTACGAGAGCGCAGGTTCATAAATATTTTTTGGAGATGTACTAAAATGGAAATAACATTTGGTGCATTTATAAGTGAAAAAAGACTTGCAAAAAATATTTCGCTAAGAGCTTTTTCTAATATGATAGATATATCTCCTGAATATCTTTCAAAACTAGAAAATGATTTAAGAGCGGCTCCCAAAGATCGCACTCTTGAGAAAATAGCAGAAAAATTAGTCTTGAATGTGGACGATAGAGAAGTCTTTTATGATTTAGCAGCTAAATCAAAGTCCTATTTGTCATTAGCATCAGATTTGGTTAAATATGTAAATGAAAATGAAATTGTTCATAAAACATTGAGATTAGCTAAAAGATATGAATTGACAAACGAAGATTGGAAGGAAATATTTGAATATATAGCTAAAACTCACTTATAAATAATAAAGAAAATCCGAGTGAATTAACTTGGATTTTCTTTTGAAACAGATGTGTACAATCAAGTACACATAGAAGGAGAAAAAATAGTGGTTAAAGTAAGGGAAAAAGCTTTGCATAAGTTTGATATCAGATGTCCAAGCTGCAACAGAAAATTAATGATTTTAAATTTATCAGATTTCAACATACCGCAAGTAAGCGTATTGGAGCAAGAGGAATTGGGACTACATAATACAGAAACAAGATGCCCGATATGCAAATCATTTGTCGCGGTTGATGTAGAAGTTTAAAACTAAATATGATAACTTAGTACGAGCCTACAGCCGGAAACGCTGATAAATCATCAGTAGGAACGAGCTTACGAAATGCCGACAAGTTATAGCTTTTAACGCTATTACCTGTCGGCATTATTTTTTGCCCTTTTTGCGTTAAAAGCAGGAAGGGCTAAATGATTTATAGGAATAGGGCTCCTCCCGTTCTGTTTGAACTCAAGCATTCAATCAGAACGGAGGATTTAATTGTCTATTTACTTTATTGAAGATAAAAACGGTGATTTCTTCTCCACCGACAGAAAGAGAAGATTTAGCAGATTATCGGGAAAGGCGGCTTATGAGTATTTATCTGTCCATAAAGGAAAGAGATTTTATAAGCTGACTTCCGAAAAAGAAAGTGAGGACAGCGTATTCATTGAGATTCCAAATTCCAAAATTAGCACTATCCGTAAAGACGAACGTCACACTCAATATGTTGCTGACTGTAAAAAAGAAAGCGGAATCAGCGAAGTTTCCTTATATGACATCCAAGAGGATAAAAATGGCGAAAGATGCAATGGCGAAGAATTGGTAGAAGACCGCAATACGAATGTCGAGGATGCTGCTATACATAAAATTCAGCTTGAAAAGCTGTACCAAGCAATACAATCGCTTCCAAAGGACGAACAGGAGCTTATTGCTTGTTTATACAATGACGCGCCTATGACGGTCATAGATTTGTCAAAAGAATTGAATGTCCATTATTCCACTATCAGTCGCAGGCATAAGGCTATTTTAAGAAAACTGAAAAAATTTTTAAAATAGTCCGCAAAAAATTCTGAAAAAGTGTGGAATACAGGAGTAGAGGGGTAAATTTCCCTCAATGCCTACCATTTGGCAAGATCTTTGACAACCGAATAACAGCACATCAGATACTTTCCCTTTGTTGTCCGTATCGGACAAGCCACAGAAGCGAACGCTGCTATGCAGCCTTTAGGACTTCGACCTTGATAGGCACAATCAAGGAAGGCGATGACAGACATAGGGTATAATGAAACTTCTGTTTAGTCACAGTCCGAGCGTGATAAAACCGTCGCAGGCAATGAGAACGGCTATGGGCGATCCTCATAGTAGCTGAAATGCTAATGAGGTCAATATGCGTTGACCGTCTGATGTGTTCCCGTTCGGGGGGGTTGAGAACAAGTACCGAACTAAAAGCCGCAGAATACGGAGCAGGACTTTATACAAAGAATGGCAATCCGAAGTGCCTAATAGCTTTTCATACAATTTGCCATTTGTATTTGCTCCGTTGCGGCTTGACATCGTGTGCGGACAGTTTTACCAACTGGCTGTCCGCACAATATGGATGCAGTAAAAAATTCAGCGCATACCTTTACCAAGTGTGCGCTGTTACATAATACGGAGGTATTATTTTGAAAATTATCAGAGGAGAAGTTCATTTAGTGAATTTCGGACAAGGTTTCGGAAGTGAGCAAGGAGGAATTCGTCCTGCTGTTGTAGTACAAAACGATAAAGGGAATAAATATAGTCCTACCACCATTGTTGTACCTGTGACGAGTCGTCAAAATAAAGCAAGAATACCAACTCACGTTAAAGTGAAAGGCGCTTGCCTTCCGAAAAAATCAATCGCTCTGACTGAACAGGTTATTACGATAGACAAAAAGCGCATTGTCAGAAAATTGGGTAATGTTAAGCTGAAATCGCTTTTGAAAATCGGAATAGCACTTATAGTCAGTTTAGGGCTTCAAGATGTTTTGAGGAAAGGAGAACATCACAAATGATAGGATTTATTATCGGCTTATTCGTCGGTGCTTTTCTCGGAGTAGTAGTAATGTGTTGCTGCTTTGTAGCTTCAAGAGCTGATGAAGAAATGGAGCAAATGCAAGCAGAAGCGGACGATAGGACCGACTGCTGAATATTACCATTTTGTGCTGACAATACTACTCTTATGGTGATTAAATACTATGGAGGTTATATGCGAATTAATGATAATAATACCGTACTCGAAAGTGCAGGATGTAATGTTCAAAATAACGAAGAATATCAAATCAATCAAGTGCTATATCAAGTGAATCGCTTTTTTGATGGGAATAAGACAATCAAAGAAATTCTTTCCCTAAAACTTTCCAGCGAATATAGCGCATCGCATAATTGATAAGCAAAACAACTTATGATATACTGTTGTTGTTGAAGTTAAGAAACAGCAGTATGGAGGAGATGACTAAATGAAAACTGCTGTTGCTTTAGCTGATATTTACCTGAGATTATCTCGTGAAGAAGCAAGCTCGGGTGAATCTCAAAGTATCAATAACCAACGAAATATCATTAGACAATACTGTAGTGATCACGGTATCACAATCGTCAGGGAGTTTGTTGATGACGGCTTTTCGGGATCGAATTTTATCAGACCGGGATTTCAAGCGATGTTAAATCATATTAAAACCGGTTTGGTGAATATGGTTATCACCAAAGATTTATCCCGATTAGGCAGAGATATGTCGGAATCAAGCTATTATGCGGAATCGTTCTTTCCTGAACACGATATTCACTATCTCGCAATCAGCGACGGATTTGATTCCGAGCAAGTCAACCTGATGGCACCTTTCCAATTTGCAATGAATGATGTCTATCTAAGAGATTGCTCACGGAAGATAAAACAGGTTATTAAGCAAAAGCGAGTACGCGGTGAATACTGTGCTTGTCCGCCGTTTGGTTATATGCGTAATCCGAATGACAAAACAAACATCGTTCCCGATCCGAATACAGCTCCGATCGTGCAGCGCATTTATGCTCTTGCGGTTAAAGGGTGTTCTGCTCATTCAATCGCCAATATTTTGACTGATGAATCTGTTATAACGCCATTAAAGTACAGAGTTATGTACCGTGATAATTTTTGTGAAAGAGGTGCCGCACACGCTACAGATATTTGGAATCATACTACTGTAAAGCGTATTCTCAAGAATCAGGTCTATCTTGGGCATACCGTCTTGGGAATGACGAAGAAAGCATCGGTTAAATCCAAAAAGAAAGTCAATATTCCGGAAGATGAATGGTGTATCACTTATAATACGCACACGCCACTCATTACTCAGGAAGAATATGATACAGCTCAATATAATATGGGTATGAATACAAAGAGTTGGAGCAAATATGACAATGTCCGAAAAAGTATTTTTAACGGATTGATTTTTTGCAAAAACTGCGGTTCTGCTCTATGTTCATCCGGTTCTGTTTATAAAGGTGAACGAGTGAAATATTGGTATCTTTCCTGCCTGAATATTCCGAAGCGTTCAACCAACCATTGTGAACACGGGGCGCGTATCAAGTACGCTGACTTAGTTGAGATTGTAAAATCTGAGCTGAATCATTTTATCTCTCTCAGCAAAAAGGATATTGACGAGATTATTGAAGTTGCTATCAAGGAAAGCTCAAAAAATGCTTATCAGGAAAAAGATAGTATAAAGAGTATCGAAAAGAGAATCGGCGACATTGACAATATCATCTTGAAACTCTACAACGATAATGCTCTTGGAAAGATTTCTGATGAACAATTATCTTTAATGATTGCAAAACTAAATAAGGAATCAGCATCATTAAATGAAAGAGCTAAAGAGCTTCAGAAAAAAGCAGATGAACAGCCGATTGATGAAGCATATAAAACTTTCTTCCACCTTATTGAGCAGTACAACCACATCGACGAATTAACGCCTGAGATTGTCAGAACATTTATTGAAAGAATCGAAGTCGGTGAGAAGATATTGCCCGATGGCTATAAGGTAGCTTCGCACAGTATTCCGTTTAGACAAGATGTGAAAATCACATATCGGTTTATCGGAACCATCGGCAAAGACGAAAGAGCTTTTAATCAGGATGATTTACCGTCAAAAATCGCTTAGTTTTTGATGTAATTGAACGTCAAGGGAAGTAGGCGTAAACCTCAAGCAGGGTTATAACGGCGATTTAACCTCAAGAGAAGCCGGTTCAGTAGGCGGACAGATGGTTAAAAAGATGATTGAGTCATACGAAAACAGTATGAAATAATTTGATTTAAAGAATAAATCATAAAAATATATCGGAGCATATGGCAAAACGCTGTATGCTCCGATGTTTATTATGCAATATTATTCTTAAAATATCAGTTGATTTTCAAATTATGCTCTTTTATGTACTCCAAAAGTGCTCTGCAACCATTGTCAATGTCGGTGTATGTAACATCAAAATTGCCCGTATACCATGGGTCTGCAACATCTCTCGGATAGTTTGTAAAATCAAGCAGGCGGTGAATTTTCTTTTCATTATCAAAACCGACTATCCGCTGTAAATTGCGCAAATTCATAGAATCCATTGCAACTATGTAATCGTATTCTTCGTACTCTGACTTAGTGATTTGCACTGCATGGTGCGAGGTGAAAGGTATGTTCATCTCGGTTAATTTTGCTTTCGTTCCACGATGTATGCCGTTGCCGATTTCCTCTGTGCTTGTCGCAGAGGAGTTAATCCGAAATTCATCGGCAAGACCGTTTTCGGCAACAATTTTCTTCATTACAAATTCCGCCATAGGTGAACGGCAAATATTCCCATGGCACACAAACATTATCTTTATCATAATAAAATTCCTCCTGATTTGCCGTAATATGCCGTGATTTGCAAGGTTGAAATGAGTATAACAGGAATGAGTATCACTTTAAAAATTTCCTCAAAATACGCTAGTCAAGACAAAATACGACATATTAAATTTTTCAAAAGTAGTCAAACAGTAGTCAGCTAAGGGGGTGCAGACTACTTTCAAAATCAACTGTATAACGATAGCTTTTCCACAAGGGGGTGCAAAAGCAATTTTCACTTGTTATAATTCAATAAGAGAATTATAATTTACCAATTCAAGCTATCGTTAATGGGGTTGAAAGATGATTTTATTATAGCATAAAAATCATTTTGTCACAACAAAAAACACCCACACCGTAATGTTTTAATTACGGTATATTTATATTATACCTCATTGTCTAACAAAAGGGGAGCATTTCAATTAAACTGTCGCTTGTTTTTGTAAATCGTATTAATATTTTAGGTTGTATCGGCTTTACTTGCAAAAACGCAGATGGCGAGAATAGATTTTTAATTAAGGAGCAGTGTATGCGTTATCCCCGCAGCATAACATCTGCTCTGAATGTTTCGCTATTATAAGTGAATTTGCAATAACCTCCGTTTTTTTCGGCAATGCGTCGAACAGATTGCGTACCTATTCCATAGCCGTTTCTTTTTGACGAACTGAAAATACCGCCTTTTTCGTTGATTTCGCCGTTATAATCGTTTTCGACCGACAGAATTATTATGTTGTCAGAGTGGGGCTGTCGCATTAACGCCCTCAAAAAGAAAAACCGGGTAGCCCGAAAGGGTTG
>ERZ831773.58-NODE-58-length-148324-cov-12.651822_pt1 | contig 148324 bp, 130 predicted proteins | sample MGYA00519696_ERZ831773 | MGnify/ENA primary metagenome ERZ831773 (study PRJEB31850, sample SAMEA3708720) | human gut metagenome | biome: human gut; feature: human-associated habitat; material: faeces | place: China | collected 2014 ...
AAAAAGAAAGCTGCGCCACAGCCTTGGCAGGCCATCGCGCAGCGATTTTGTTCAACTTGAAGTTGTCAGTAAGTGAAATCCGAAGAATTTATTGGTTTAATAAAAATTGAATAATATTTTCACTAATTTTTTTATATTCATAGTCGTGAACATAATGAGGGCAGTCCAATTCAATATACTTTGCATTATCAGCTTGAGCAATATACTCTTTCGGTATTCTACGCCACGTTTCTTTGTCAAACCCTGTTCCGCCGGAGCCGTCCGAAATAAACAGTAGCATTGGAACTTGCGGAATGCCCATATCTTGAACTTTTTTGGCATTTGCCTTGACTGATTCACATTCGTTGATCATAGTTACTGTTGCTGTACGACTGTAAAAAACAGCTTTGTAGATTTCCTTTTCAGTATCGGTTAACGTACCATTTATAATCGCATCACTTTCTGAAATCCCTGGTATCAAACGAGTTACTCCGATTTTTGCCGCAAAACTTGAAATACGCATAAGCGGTAAATTGATTTGCATGTTTTCGTAATACGAGGGTACCGCCATATCAAGTCCAATAATTGCAGACACCTCATCGGGATATTTCTGTGCCCAATATAGTGCCTCAAGACCGGACATTGAATGAGGACATAAAACATATGGTGCATTTAACCCTGCAGCTGTCAATGCGGCTATTGTATCTTCCAACATTGAATCAATATCTCTGCTTTTATCAACAACATCGCTGAATCCGTATCCAAATTTCTCCACAACCGCAATTTTATATTTATCGCTCAAACATGAATACAGAGATTTGAAATCTAAGATTGGAGAACTGGTACCTGCACCTGACATAAAAATCAGTGTTGTTTCACCGTCTCCTTCGGTATAGACACTCAAATTATTTCCATCAACCTGAACAATTTCTCCAAGTGGTGATAGAAATTTAGCCTCTTTTATTAAGCGAATGCGGTGATTTACGTATATTGCTAATATCAAAATAATTATTATTGCAATGATAATCAAAAAAAGTTTCACAATATCATTTCTCCTGTTAAATACCGATTGAACAACTTCATTAATATCAGCATTCTACCATAATTACACTTACAATCCTACTTCATTCTATTAAAATTTATTTACAGAAGTTATAATTAATTTACTTTGAGAATGCAGATTGATTTTTGCCATTCCCTCATAGGCGTCCGTCTTATAACCAGAGGTTCATAACGTAAATTGCAGATTCTGTGGTGCAGTCCATAACGTTGATTGGGCATGTATAAGCGTTCTCTCACAAGTCATTTATAACGTAAATGAAAGAAAAACGGTATGAACAAATATTATTTTCTTCGTGAGCTATGGAGATAGGATTCTAACAATCTTGGGAAGCCACTGCTTCTCAAGATTGTTGCTTAGAAGCCTATCGGAATGTCCAGCGAACAGAAACATAATATTTCGTTTATACCGTTTTTCTTTTTCATTACATATAAAATTCTGACTTGTGAGAGGCACTTATATCTGCCCTTCACAACCTATAAAAGCACCACAGAATCTGCGACACTACGTCCGTCAAACTCCGGTTTAATTCTTCTTGCCAAGAGTAACAGAGATTGTCTGCTCCTCATACTGTCCATTGGATGATCTTTCAATTACAACATCCACCGTAGTACCTGCTGCATAATACTGCATATTGTAAGAAAGCTTCTCCATGGAAGTGACATCTTTTCCATCAAATTTTGTGATAATATCGCCTTTCTGGATACCAGCCTGCTCTGCGGCAGCTCCTTCCATGACCTGTGCGACATAAACACCGGTTGGCATATTATATGTTTTTGCAACATCGCTTGTGACATCTACACCTGTGATACCGAGATATGCACTGTTGGATTCATCTACTTTTTCGTTTGTGATAAGTTCTTCAATAATTGGTTTTGCTGTATCCATTGGGATTGCATATCCAATACCTTCAACAGAAGTGTCTGAATATTTTACAGAGTTAATTCCGATCACTTCCCCTGCTGTGTTTAATAATGCACCACCACTGTTACCAGGGTTAATTGCTGCATCTGTCTGGATCAGTTCTGCCGTATAATTGGTGCTGCTGGAGGAATCTGAAACAGAAACTTCACGGTTTAATGCACTGATCACACCGGTTGTTACAGACTGTCCGTAACCAAGGGCATTACCGATTGCGATACAGGATTCACCCACTTTTAATGTATCAGAAGAACCAAGTGTTGCAACCTTGATTGCACTCATAGTATCATCTTTAATACTGCTCAGGGCAACTTTTACAACAGCAAGATCTGTAGAAGGATCTGTACCTTTAATCTCTGCACTGACCGTATCATCATTTGCAAAAGTTACAGTAAGGCTGTTTGCTCCCTCGACAACGTGATTATTGGTTGCCACATAAAGATACTCCTTATCCTGACTTACAATAATACCTGAACCACAGCTTGTGCTCTCATAAGTCTTGGATTGTCCCCAGAAACTCTGATACTCTGTCTGACTTACATTTGTAATTGCTACGATAGAAGGCATTACTTCATCGACAATATCTGAAACATCTGTTGCTACATAGGAAGATGAGATTGCTGTCGGCTGCACGGTAGAATCATCTCCGGTAGTCAAGGAAGCTTGTACATTACCTGCATTGGTTGTTCCAAGAACTTTTCCGGATGCATAATTAACGCCTGTCATGACACCGCCTGCAACCAGTCCGAATACAAGTGCAAGCGCTGCACATTTTGCAAGCTGTTTTCCAAATCCACCCGGTTTTCTTTCTTTCTTTTTCTTCTCTGGTTTTGGATTGCTGCCATATGCATAACTCTGATAACTGGTATTGCTACTGTATGTTCCATAGTTACCGTTCTGGTTTCCATAGCCTGTACTCTGCTGATTGTTCTGGGTGGTTCCGTATCCAGTGTTCTGCTGGTTGCTCTTTGTATTTTCGTATCCAGCGCTCTGCTGATTATTCTGGGTACTACCATATCCATAACTCTGATTGTTGCTCTGGGTGCTTCCATATCCAGTGCTCTGATTGTTGCTTTGAGCATTTCCATATCCTGTGCTCTGGCTGTTATTCTGTGTCGTTCCATAGCCGGAGCCATGACTGTTGCTCTGACTTCCATAAATAGAACTCTGTGTGGAGCCATATCCTCCTGCCTGGGATCCTATACTGTCGTTCTGTGCATTGTTCTGATTTCCGTTATTCTGCTGATGATTATATGAGTAGAAAGAATCAGAAGACTGATTACTGCTGTTATTATTGCTATTATTGCTATTATTGTTATTATAGTTGCTATTACTGTTGTTATTGTTACTATTGTTGCTATTATTGTAATAATTGTTATCCATAACAATTTGCCCCTTTCTGTGCAGCTTCTTATTATCTGCTGCCTTTATCTTTATGACCTTAGTCTAGCGTCAAATTGTGTTCGAATTGTGATAAAAATATCAAGAAAAAATGTTTTTTAAAAATAAAAACTTCCTATCTCTCAAATTTTTCTAAAGCCGGAGAAACAGGAAGTTTGGATTTTCATTTAAAAATGAATGTTACAGTTTTAATAACATGATGGAATACTGTGACAGAAAATTTGCAACACCAAGAACTACAACTCCTGCAATAAATAAATTTTTCTTTTTCTCACTATCCATGTGCATTACCATCCACAAAATAATAAATAAATACATGAGATCCGTCAGATAATAAACACGGGCACCCGACGCATAAATCGTTGGCGAGAAATGTAACACTGCCTCACTGGCAATTCCCCCAAGAAAAACCATGCTGATAAAAACAGAATGTCCTGTCACTTTCCACAATAAAACCAGAGTAAAAAGAACTGCTGCTATCCACCAGAAAAAGGCAATCCGATTCTGTGTGGTCATCGTCTGCCATGTCGGCAGTTCAGTGAGGCACTGCTCGATATCAATATATCCAATGCCCATCTCCGAAAAAAATGAAATTCCGGCGTAAGGAAGAATCGCTGCCACACTGAATACTACTGTTAAAATCTGATAAACTTTTGTCTTTTCTGACTTCATCAGCAAAAGAAAACCTGCTGCCCAGATTGCAACAAAAAATGCCCTTCCCTCATTTGCAAAGGAAGATAACATCCACTGGATGGTCATAAATAAATGATTTCCTACAGACAACTCTTTGTACCTAGGCATCCAGGTTGTAATTTCCGATGCTACACGCATCTCATTTCCAGGTGCCATAAAAAGAATCACAAATGCAACAAATGTAATGGCTGTCTGAATCCATATCACCGCCGGTATTCTTTTTTTCTGTATCAAAAGACTTAAAATTGACAGTCCTTCAAATGCGAGTAAAACTGCTCCCATCTGTTCAATTGACATCGCCGCAATGATACTACATGGAATAGCATAAATCAATTGCCTATTCGAAAATGCCCCTGTATCAAAAACAAGATCCGCAAGCGGCATCATCGCCCAAACTCCTGCTGTGAATGTCCAGGTATAAAATATGGAACCATTCACCCAGACCGCAGAATATCCCAATGTCATGACACTCATCAACAAATATCCACTCGCAAGTAAAACCGGATACCGGATGCTTTTCCAGAGATTACGCCACACGTTTAATTCTCCTGAATTGTGTTGCTCTGTGCCAACATCCACACGCTCCTGAAACTCATTCAGTAACGCAATATATCCCGTATAGCCAGCCGCCTTGCATCCCAATCTTAAAATTCCGATTGGAAGCAGCACCATCATAACCGCATCTGCGGCTCTCCAGAATCCAAGTCCGAGATTAAATGTGATATATACAATTGCTTCCGCAGCCATCCGCCCTACCCACGTCTGATAGCGCCAGGATAAGTACTCGAAAAATCCCATGGTAGTAGAATAATGGTAAAAATAGGTGTCATCGCCGTCGGAATAACCCGTCTGATTCAAAATCAGGAAAATAGCGGCTGCCATAAGTCCCCAAAATATCCATACTATTTTTTTTTGATCTGTCCTGCTCTTTTCTTTGTCTGCACTCATATCTATAATATTTATTAATCCCCTAATCTAAAATCACTGACTCAATCACATACTTTGGTCTTTTTTTTGTTTCCAGATATGTTTTGCCGATATACTCACCGATGATACTGATCGCAAAAATCTGCAAGCCGCCAAGCACCCAAATTGAAACCATAATACTTGCCCAGCCTGGGACAACATTTCCATTAAAATAATCCACAAAAGACTTAATTAGCATTATCAGACTGATCAGACAGATCAGCAGACCACCTATTGTGATCATTCGAATCGGTTTTACAGAAAGTGATGTGATTCCTTCAAACGCAAATGTGATCATCTTTCCGAGCGGATACTTACTCTCCCCGGCAAAACGTTCTCCCCTCTCATACTCCACAGTAGTGCTCTGAAAACCGATCATTGGTACGATCCCGCGCAAAAACAGATTCACTTCATCAAAATTCAATAAATTTTCAGTCGCACGCTTGCTGAGCAGTCGATAATCTGCATGGTCATACACAATGTCAGCCCCAAGGAAACTCATCAGCTTATAAAAAAGATGCGCTGTTCCCCGCTTAAAACAGGTATCTTTTTTTCTGGAGGAACGCACTCCATAAACTACATCATTTCCTTCATAATAAGCATCGATCATACGGTCAACCGCATTAATATCATCCTGCAGATCTGCATCCATCGTAACGATCATATCTGCATACTTTACTGCCGTAGCCATACCCGCTAAAAGAGCATTCTGATGTCCCCTGTTTCTTGAAAGATTCACTCCGGCAAACACAGAGTTTTCCTCACATAATCCCTTTATCATACTCCATGTCTGATCTTTCGAACCATCGTTTACAAACATGATACGGCTGTTATCCGCTATTTTATTTTTCAAGACCAGAGACTGCAGCTTTTCTAATAATCTTTTTGATGTCTCCGGCAGAACTTCCTGCTCGTTATAACAAGGTACTACCATATATAATGTCTTACTCATGAACATCCTCTTTCATATCCCAGTATCCCGGATTCATCGTATACTTTAAAATCTGTTTTCTGCTGAGCTTCTCATAATGCCTGCCCATCCAGAAACCTGCATACTTTCCAACACACTGCATACCAAAATGAAAAATAAGCCATGGCTTTCTTATTGCAAAAAGATAAGCGATCGTACTCTTCACCAGCTTCATGCCCTCGGCTTCTGAACTCACCTGTTCAAAAATCTCCGAATGCTGTTTCTGTGAAACTGCAAGATCAAAATTCCTATGAAACTGTTGTCTCATCGTATAATTGTGCGAATGTACTACTTTTGCATCTGCAGCATACGCAACACCATATCCATGTTCGATGGCATTTGCAGCAAAAAACATATCCTCGTTAAAAATAACCGGTGACTCAAATCCACCCAACGCTTCAAATAAATCCCTGCGATATGCCGCACAGACGTCCGAGCAGAAAAACGTTTTGATTCCAAGTGTTGGAATATCCGCTTTTGTCTTAACACGGCTTTGTTCTGGATAATTAAACTGCCTCGTATACTGCTCGACAATATGACAGTCATGTTTCGGAAGCTGCCTTGCGTAAGCCACTGCAACCAAACAATCGCCTTGCGCACTTTTATCAGCACCTGCCACTTCCATCGCATTCTGCTGTACCCGCGCAGACACCTGATCTTCCTTTGAAAATAATGACTCAACTAATTTTTCTACTAGAAACTCATCCGCCGGAACTGCATCCTGCGTCATAAAAACCATCACATCCGCATCCGAATGTTCTGCTCCAAACTGCCTTGTTCCACCATGGTCAAAATCTTTCTTCGCAATATGAAACACCTCATACTCACACGGAAGTTCTTTCAATACCTGTTCAATCGGATAAGCAGCTACTGCCTGTTTCCAGAGTTCCTCTTCCGTATTTAAAATAATTACCCTATGAACGACAAAGGTCTGCCCCTGCAATTTGTGCAGGAGCAGACATAATGTTTCATCGGGTTTATAAGTTGGAATGATAATATCTACTGTCATTTATCTGTATCCACTTCCCTCATTCATACCTGTGTCATTGATAATCTTCTTACTGTTTGCAAGAACGGTATCCGATGGTGTGTATTCCTCATCACCGAACAGGAACTGGTGTAATTCGATTACGTTTGATTCCAATGTACAAGGTACAACCACACTTCCTTTGGATCCGAGAGTTGTTGATCCATGGTTAAACGGAAATCCTAATGACTCGCCAAGTTTGTAATTAAATACCTGTGCTGCTAATGCAACTAAATCCGTATTCGAAAAGCTTGTCTGAATATCCCCAAATACTGCATCGATCAGCTTATTAATTGTAACAAGGTCTGATTTCTGAGCCTTTGCAACCATTGCCGCAAGAACCGTTCTCTGACGCTCTGCACGCTTATAATCATCGCCTTTGGTATAACGGATTCGTGCATATGCGCATGCCTGTACGCCATCTAACTGTACATTTGTTCCACCACCGGAAAGATACTTGGAATTCTTCTTGGTAAGTTTATTGATCTCATCCATATATCCCTGCATAAGAACTGCTTCTTCATCTGTGACTTCATCCAGTGTAATACCACCGAGCAGATCCACACACTCAACAACGGCATTAAAATCTACCGTCACATAATCTGTTATGGACAGATCAAGGTTCTTATTCAACATATTAATGGCCGCCTCCGGACCACCTTTTGCATAAGCGGCATTACATTTCTTAAAGCTTCCATCTCCTGTATCCAGATAAGAATCACGGAATACAGAACATAATTTGACTTCCTTAGTATCATTATTGATATTGGCGATCATAATGACATCGCTGCGTCCCTTTGACAAGTTACCATTAGAGCGGTTGTCCAGACCAAATAAGGCAATGGTAGTATAATTCTTCATAATCTCCTGGGATTCCTCTGAAATACCTTCGTTCACCTCGATATTTTCAAGTGGAACTTCCTGACGTTCGATTTTTCCCAATTTACTCACTAAAAATAGGATACCTGCTAATACTAAAAGAACAAGTACTTCAATTACCAGCAATAAAATTCTTCTCTGTCTTTTCTTTTTTCTGATTGCCTCTTTCTGTCTCCTTGTCATAGGTTTACGTCTGACCTGATGGTTATTTGTTTCATTACTCATGAATCATTTTCTCCTAATACGCATTTTTATTGATAAATCCTTTGAAAACTGTAAGAAATAAAATTTTAATATCCAATCCTAATGTCCAGTTTTCAATATAATATAAATCATGTTCAATCCTCTTTCGAATGGAAGTATCTCCACGATATCCATTCACCTGTGCCCAACCGGTCATTCCCGGACGCACCTGATGTTTGATCATATATCTTGGAATTTCTTCCCGGAACTTCTCCACATACTGCGGGCGCTCCGGTCGTGGTCCTACAAGACTCATATCTCCTTTTAACACATTAAAAAGCTGAGGGAACTCATCCAGGCTTGTTTTCCGTAGGAACCTTCCCACACTGGTAACTCTTGGATCATTTTTCTGCGTCCAGCCTTTTTTCTCCTCTTCCTCTGTCTGCACATACATTGTGCGGAACTTATACATCTGAAACGGTTTGTTATGAAGCCCGACACGCTCCTGTTTAAAGATCAATGGTCCTTTAGAAGTCATTTTCACTAATACTGCTGATGTTAACATGATCGGTGAAAAAATAATAATACAGATGATCGACCCGATAATATCTGTCAGTCGTTTGATCAAGGCATTAAATGTGTTACTCAAAGGTACATAGCGGATATTGATAACTGGAAGCCCGAGCAGATCCTCTGTATATGGTCTTGTCGGTATAATATTCCCATAATCCGGAATAAACTTTGTATGAACGCCGGATTTCTCGCATTCAGCAACAATTTTCTCCAGCTTATAATATTCTTCCAATCCAAGAGTAATGGCAATCTCATCCAGCTTATTCTCCGGCAAAATATAGGAAAGATTTCCTACACTTCCAATTACCTTTACCCCTTTGTACATAGTGCCTCGGGCAATATTGTCATCCAGAATTCCCCGTATATTATATCCCCACTGTGGATTCTGCTTAATTCTATCAATATACTGCTCTGCTGCTTTTGAATATCCAACCAGCAATATATGTTTCTGATTATAACCATTTTTACGTATACTCCGCAAAAATGCCCGGATCATCAGTCTCTCGATTTCTTCCAGAATAATGTTTATCATGAAAAAATAGATAAACATGGAACGAGAAAAGTTCTTTAACTGTTCTGAATACGATAATGCAAGGAAGAATCCCGCCATAAGGATCAATAATCCCACGGTATTAGCCAAAACAATATTGGAAAATTCCAATCTTCGTCCCTGCACACGCTTTGGCGTATACAAATTAAATGCATAATACAGCAAAATATAAAGCGGTACGATGAGGATCAAGGCTCTCATATAAAACTCAAAAGAAAGAACTCCGATCTCTTTATCCACAAAACCGCTCGAAAATTTGAGCCACCATGCAAAAGCATACGACACAATCACAACAACTGCATCCATCACGACCTGCAGCCGGTTAAAATGTTGCTGATTATCTTTTATCATAATGTCATCCTTTTATTTTCTAGCTACCATGTTTTTAATCATACAATAATTTCCGCCAAATCACAACTCAATTTTCTTAAATCCAGCGTGTCAAAATCTTAATTATTTCTTTATTTCTTGTAGTCTCTCTTTAGGATAACACTGTTTTTTTATATTATGCGCCCAGAATACGACCAATATTGCCCCATAATTCCAATTGTATTTTCAAATAATGTGGTAGGTTTTTTCCTGTAAACGAAACTTTTCTGCATTTATGACAATCACGCACTCCCTCGTAGATTCCACTCCAGTAATCTTTTACAAATCCCTTTTTCACAAAAAATAATGTTTTCACAATCATTCCAGCAAATATAAACGGAAAATTAATGATCAGTTGTAGTAATGGCATGTTTTTGTATATCACAAAAATAGTATTTCTTGCGGCAAGAAATACTTTCTTTTCATTATACCGTGTACCCGTTGTAGCACTTCCGACATGATAAACTTTTGCTTCCGGCGTGTACCAGTTTTCAAATCCGTCAATTCTCGCACGATAGCCAAGATCCACATCTTCCAGATATGCAAAATGCTGCTCATCCAGCCCACCAATTTTCTTCAAAATATCCATACGGTAAATTGCTGCCCCGGCACAACATGAAAACACACGCACTGCCTGCTCAAAATCTTCACATTTTTTTCCTTTTCCCCTTGCAACGGCCCATCCCATTGCAGTGTAAAGATCTCCGGCATTATCCAGCATCTCATGATCTTTAAAATCGATCATCTGTGCCCCACAGGAAAAAATGTGCTCCGATTTTTTGATTCCCGCCAGCAGTTTTTCAACAAAATACCTGTCTGTCTCTGTGTCATTATTAAGCAAGATCAGGTATGGTGTCTTAGTCTTTTGAATCCCCACATTTACCGCTCCGCAAAATCCCAGATTTTCTTTAAGGGAAACAATCTCCAGCTCCAGCTGTTCCGAAGAAACTTCCGTACTTCCATCTGATGAACCATTATCAACCACCAGCACCTTAAAATCTTTATATGTCTGTTGTTCTAGCGTTTTCAAACAATTTTCAAGCAATCTTTTCCCATTATAATTTGGGATTACAATTGTTACTTCCTGCATGAATTTTTCCTAATTCCTTTTTGTTTTTCCCTTACTGTGTATGTACATCCAGGCAGAAGCATACTCCTGCCTCTCCTTTTCTGACCATGAGACATATGTTGCAAAATCCACTTTTGCAAGCGTCATATCCTGAACTCCACATTTATAACATTCTACGTTTTTACGCCGCGATACCATGCGCATCCACCCACAGTCCGGACATATATATACCCTCATCATAAGCACTTGTCCTCTTTTTCCGTACTACCTGAAAAATATTATCTCGTGATTTCATCACTTGCTCTCCATTATACCATATCCCCAAAAAGCCCGATACTTATTTTGTATGACAAATGCTGACATTTTTCGCTTATTTCCGATTCTGTCGCAAAATCATTTCAGGATCTCCCAACGAATAATCTGCTCTCACGCGCGAAAAATGAATGTTATAATTCGGATCCCCTTTCTTCAAAAAATCCTCCCAGCGGTTTCTCATAAACTCGATCTCCGCCTGGAAACGCGCTACTTTCTCCGGTGAATCCTCTGCTCCTCTGGATTTTGACTCATAATGATAGGCTTCCACCAAAGGATCATAGACAATGAGATATCCCATTTCCTTCACTCTCAGGCAAAAATCTACATCATTGAATGCCACAGAAAGTTCTTCCTCAAAACCTCCTGCTTTTTCATAAACTTCTTTTTTCACCATCATAAGTGCTGCTGTCACTGCGCTGTAATTCATCTGGAAAGCTGCCCGGTGCAAATAACCACTGCGTTCCCTGCGCATGCCTTGATAAAGATTGGCACCTATTCCACGCAGGCTTCCGCCAATTCCAATGACAAGTCCTGCATGCTGTATTGTATTGTCGGGATAATACAATCTTGCGCCCACAATGCCGACTTCCTCACGTTCACAGTTTGAAAGCATCTGCTCCATCCAGTTTTCCTGCAGCACTTCAATATCATTATTCATCAGCACATAAAAATCTCCCTTTGCATGTGCCACACCAAAGTTATTCAACTTCGAATAGTTAAACTTGTCCGGATAATAAACAACATGTACCTGATCCGATTCTATTTTCTTATAATAAGAGAATGTTTCCTCTTTTTCACTGTTATTTTCAACAATGATGACCTCATAATTGGTATAAGCTGTTTTCTTGATTGCTCCAAGACATTTATCAAGACTTTCCACCTCATCTTTATTTGGAATGATAATGGATACCAACGGTCTGCTCAAAAGCTCATATTTTACACGGTAAAATCCAAAATACTGTGTTTTTTCCACAGAAGCTGCAATTCCAAGTCTGCTAAGGTGTGCTTCCAATGCCCGCTTTCCGGCATCTGCTGCATAATCTTTCGTTCCGCCGCCACCAGCTGTAGACAGCTCATGCACTCTCCAGTGGTAAAGAATTTTGGGCACATGTTCGATCCTTTTTGCCTGTTCCACGCAGCGAAGCACAAAATCATAATCCTGTGCGCCGTCATAATCACTGCGGATTCCACCGACTTTTTCCAGAAGTGCCCTGCTCACAACAAGAAAATGCGTGATATAATTATTTGAACGCAGCAAATCCAGATTGAAATCCGGTTTAAAATGAGGATCCATGAATTTGGTCATCTCACCGTCTGTTTTATCCTCATCAGAATATAACATGTCTGGAATGTTCTCTTCTCCCTGCACTGCAACAATTTTTTCAGCCATCTCATACAACGCATCCGGTGTGATCACATCATCATGATCTAAAAAAGCGACATAATCTCCATCCGCCATCGCGATTGCCTGATTCGTATTTCCGGCAATTCCTTCATTCTGTTCCAGCTTTTTGTATACAATTCTGGATTTTTCTTTTCCGGTGATCGTACAATCCTTTTTCTGATATTCCTCTACAATTGTGAATAAATCATTTACTTTCTCATCGCCTATTCCAGAATGATCGTTCGGTGTTCCATCTGCCAGACATAACTCCCAGTTTTCATAAGAAGATGCCTGCACAGACACTATCATTTCGCACAGAAACTTTTCGGGTGTCTGATACAGCGGTACTACCACACTGATTTTCGGCGCATTTTTCCACTTTCTGCTCTCTTTTTTCTGCTGCTGCAGTTCCTGCTCCGTGGCTTTCATTTTCTGGAACCACTCATCATACGGTACCGCTTCCTGTTCCTGCTTTTCTTCCAGCCGGATCAGAAATTCCTTGAAACCGTAATGTTTTAAATATCGAAGTCCTTTTTTTATATTGGTTGCGTTTATTTTCATAACATTTATAACAATCCTATTTCTATTTTCTTAATGAAAAATCTGAATTATCCAATGTCAGATTTGGATTATAGTAAGGGTCTCCCTTTTCTAACTCCTTTTCCCACTTTCGATTAAACAACTCTATTTCCCCATTAAACCGCTCCACCTTATCCGGAGTATCTTCTAATCCTCTGGATTTCGACTCAAAATGATATAATTCCGCATATGGATTATACACGATCAAATATCCTGCTCTGCGAAGTTTCATGCAATAATCAATATCATTAAATGCAACCCTCAGTTCCTCTGATAACCCTTCGACTTTCTCAAAAGCACTTCGCTTTGTCATCATACAAGCTGCTGTCACCGCACTATAATCCTGTGCACATACAATTCTTCCGAAATATCCCAGATCATATCTGGATTTTCCAATAAATGTATGACCTGCAATTCCCCCAAAACCTAATACAACACCTGCGTGCTGAATCGTATCATCCGAATAATACAGTCTCGCTCCTACTGCTCCAACTTCTGTTCTCATGCAATAACCTAATAATTCACGCATGCAGTTTTCATGAATCATTTCTGTATCATTGTTTAGCAGAAGAAAATATTCTCCTTTAGCATGTGATGCTCCAAAATTATTAATGCTGGAAAAATTAAATTCTCCCTCATAATAAACAACATGGATTTTGTCTGATTCAATTTGCTTATAATATGAAAACGTAGCTTCCTCTGTACTATTATTCTCAATAATAATAATTTCATAATTCGTGTAATCTGATTTACGAATAGAATTCAAACACTTTTCCAAATCATCAATATGATCTTTGTTTGGAATCAATATAGATATCAGCGGTTTTTCCTGCCATTCATATATCGTCCGATACATTCCATAAAATTCGCTGTGCTCCACTCTGGCTGAAATTCCTACACGTTTATAATGTTCTTCTACGGCCTTTCTTCCTGCTTCAAATGCATATCTCTTGCTATCTGGATTAGAAGCTGTGGAGTCTAAGTGGCACCGCCAATGATATAATACTTTTGGAATATGATGAATATTCTTTGCATTCTCGCAGCACCGCAGAATAAAGTCATAATCCTGTGCTCCATCAAATTCTTTTCTGAAAGTTCCAGTTTTTTCAAGTATCTCTTTTTTGAACGCAAACAAATGGCAAATATAATTCATGCTGCATAGCAGATCAATATTAAAATCTGACTTAAAATGAGGATCAAAATATTGTTTTCCATCCATACTGATCTTGTCCTCATCAGAATATACAACATCAATCGTACTATCCTCATTCCACGCCTTTGCAAGCTCATACAATGCATTTGCCGGCATAATATCATCGTGGTCTGCCAGAACAATGACATCCCCCTTTGCCATATTTAAGGCTGCGTTTGTATTCCCGGAAATTCCAAGATTTTCTTCTAAAGTACAAAATCTGATCCGGGTATCTTTTTTTGTGTAATCCTCTAATATATCCGTCAGAGGTGAATTTTTTCCACTTCCGTCAGCAAGACATAATTCCCAGTTTCCATACGTCTGCGCACATATAGAATTGATCATTTCCTTTAAATATTCTTTATTGGTCATATATAAAGGAATCACTATACTGAAAAAGATTTTATGCTCAAAATTCGTCTTGCGTTGATTCTGCAAGTCGCCAGCTGTGACCTCATAACGCTCCCTCCATTCATCATAAGGGAAGTCGTTCTCATGCCGTAATCTGCGTACAGATTTCTTTACTGTAGCTTCCAACCCATTATGCAGCAAGTATTTGTATGCCTTTTTAATACGCTTTCCAGTGATCATCATTTCTTTCGGACTTTTATCATCATCCCCCAGATTCACTCTATATCTTGATATTCCCCTGTCGTCTTGCATAATAATTGCCAGACTCTGTGCTTCCTTTGTCCTTGCTTTTTCATCCTCAGCAGCAAGTTTCACCTTAATCCGAAATCCTGCATTCTGGTCCTTTTTTAATTCATAAAATGTACTCAGCAAATCCTTCCGGTAATATTGTTCTGATTCAAATGGAACAGCTTTTCCTCGTTGATCCTGTATTTGTAATTCTACAGTCCTGTTTCCCAGTGCCCATCCAATCACTTCCAAATGATCTTCAATAACCTTTACCGAATCAATGCAATATTCAACACTGCCTATTATCTTTTGGATCTGTCTTACACTTAATGTAATAATTTTCTCTTTTACACCATCTGCCACATGAAAAACCTGTATTTTTCCATGTGTCTCCCAATCCTCCGGCAGTGAAATCGTCCCGGTTACTTCCTCATTAATTTCATATGGTTCTCCAATATGCTTTTGTCTGATCTCTATGCCTCTCTTTTTCTCAATATCCAGTTGAAGCTTTTGATTTCCCTGTTCTGCGATCAATTCCCCCTGCTGTTTCTCTAATGGATTAAACCAGCCAGTAAAAACTATTTTTTTATCATCATATAAATTTGTCCTTATACGGTCTACAATAAATTTTTTAACTGCCATTTTATTACCTTTTCTTTATATATTTATAATCACCTTTTTATAGTGTTTACATTCGCGATAATATACATTTTAACTTATGATCTTGAAAAAGTGAAGTATTCTATTGTATAAAAAAAGACTTTCTGTGCCAATAAACACAAAAAATCTTTTTTACATAATATCATCTATAAATCATATTTTTTCTTATCATGTACACTGATTTCTTTTCCAAGCTGGACTTCTATCACATGCAGGTCTGTGTCAGCAATAATAGTATGTTTGCTTCCAGCTTTCATTGTGATAACATCTCCAGCCTTTACTGAAGTTCTAACATCATCTACAATAGCAGTTCCATGTCCTGAAATCACAGTCCACACCTCATCACGATGTTCGTGACTATGATAATTCATCTGATGACCAGCATTCAGGGTCACCTTAATTGTCATATTGTCATCTTCAATATCAAGCACCCGGAAATTTCCCCATGATTTTTCTGCAAACATAATCTGCTGATCAATGTCATCCACAAACGGTTTGATATAGCTTGACTGGTTTTTATCGGAAACAAGGATTCCCTCCGGACTTGCTGATACGACAACGTCTTTTAATCCCATACATAAAACCGGAACATTCAGTTCGTTTACCACATGAGTGTTCTCACAAGTCTCGTTAAAAATTGCTTTTCCGACTGCGTTTCCATCCATGGCTTCTGTCAGTGTATTCCAGGTTCCTAAATCTTTCCACTGTCCAGAAAAACGCATTACCTGAATTTTTTCTTCATGCTCTACAACGGCATAGTCAAAACTGATTTTCTGTAATGTATCATACTTTTCAAATAAATCATTATAATCTGTAAAATCAATCAGTTCGTGTGCACGTTCTAACACATGACCTAAACGGAATGCAAATACTCCGCCATTCCAAAGCGCACCTTTTTCTATATATTCCTTTGCAACCTGTTCTGTCGGCTTCTCCTTGAACATCGCAACGTCACTGACTTCGTCTGTTGTTTTTGGAATAATGTATCCATACTTTTCACTTGGATAAGTAGGCTCGATTCCCATTAAAACAAGATTAGCATCTGATTTTTCTGCCTGTAACCCAAGTTCTTTGATTGCAGTAAAATAATCTTCATCCACATATGGGTCAACCGGGCAGACAACCACAGACTCATTCTCACCGATTCCTTTTACATCATGCAAATATGCAACTGCAAGGGCAATCGCAGGAAAAGTGTCACGTCTGCAAGGTTCCACGCTGACACCAACGTTCTCTCCAAGCTGATTGTGAATGGCAGAAACCTGTGATTTTGAAGTGGCAATCGTAACGGTAGCGTCTTTATCCACATTTAAAATCTGACGATAGACACGCTGGACCATAGACTCGTAATTGCCATCTGCCCCTTTAAAAATCTTGATAAACTGTTTGGATCTAATATCGTTTGACAATGGCCATAAACGTTTTCCTGATCCACCAGATAATAATACTATATTCATTCGTTCTCTCCCTTAGCGTTCTGCTCTCATCGGATTGTTTAAGAAATCCTCATATGCAAGACGGATACCATCCTCTAATTCCGTCTTATAAGTCCATCCGAGCTTTGCTGCTTTACTTACATCTAAAAGCTTACGTGGTGTACCATTTGGTCTTGTAGTATCCCACTTAATCGCCCCTTCGTATCCAACCACCTTTGCTACTAATGCAGTAAGTTCTTTGATTGTAAGTTCTTTTCCGGTTCCTGCATTTACAGTCTCATTGCCGGAATAATTGTTCATCAGAAATACACATAAGTTTGCAAGGTCATCGACATATAAAAATTCACGAAGCGGACTTCCGTCACCCCAGCAGGTTACTTCCTTGGCACCGCTTATTTTTGCTTCATGGAAACGGCGGATTAATGCCGGAAGAACATGGGAATGTTCCGGATGATAGTTGTCGTTTGGCCCATAAAGATTCGTAGGCATAACGGAAATATAATCTGTTCCATACTGTCTGTTTAAAAATTCACAATATTTCAGTCCAGAGATCTTTGCAAGTGCATATGCCTCATTTGTCTTTTCAAGTTCACTTGTCAGAAGACAATTCTCTTTCATTGGCTGTGGCGCCATACGTGGATAAATGCATGATGAACCTAGGAACTCTAATTTTTTGCATCCATTTTGCCATGCAGAATGAATTACATTCATCTCAAGGATCATATTTTCATACATAAAATCTGCAAGTGCATTCTGGTTTGCCACAATGCCTCCAACTTTCGCAGCTGCTAAAAATACATACTCTGGTTTTTCTTCTGCGAAAAATGCTTCTACTGCGTCCTGTCTGCAAAGATTCAATTCTTTGTGTGTACGCGTAACAATATTGGTGTATCCCTGACGCTCTAACTCGCGAACAATCGCAGATCCTACCATTCCTCTGTGTCCTGCTACATATATTTTTGCATCTTTTTCCATCATGATGCCCTTCCTCCTCATATTGAAAGTCAGTTTATCCTCTGGCTCATTCTTTTTTATTTTTCTAATAATGCCTTTTCTTTTTTTGCAAGTTCTCTGTCATGCTCTGCCATAATGCGGACCAGTTCCGGATAGCTTGTCTTCTGTGGATTCCAGCCAAGTACAGTCTTAGCTTTTGTCGGGTCACCCCAAAGGTTGTCTACATCCGTAGGTCGGAGCCACTGTGGATTAACGCATACTAACATCTTGCCAGTCTCGGCATCATAACCTTTCTCGTCAACGCCGGATCCTTCCCATCGGATTGTAATACCGTTTGTAGCAAATGCCTTTTCTGTAAAGTCACGGACTGTGTGCTGTTCACCTGTAGCGATAACAAAGTCTTCCGGTGTCTCATGCTGTAAGATCATCCACATACACTCAACGTAATCTTTTGCATATCCCCAGTCACGTAAGCTGTCCATATTTCCTAATTCCAGATGATCCTGGATGCCCTCTGCGATACGTCCTGCTGCCAGAGTGATCTTACGTGTTACAAAGTTTTCACCACGTCTCTCAGATTCATGGTTAAATAAAATTCCGTTTACTGCAAACATTCCATATGCTTCACGATATTCTTTTGTAATCCAGAAACCATACTGTTTTGCAACGGCATATGGGGAATATGGATGAAATGGTGTCGTCTCTCTCTGAGGCACTTCCTCAACTTTACCGAATAACTCTGAGGTAGAAGCCTGATATACTTTTGTCTTCTTTGCAAGTCCCAAGATACGGACTGCTTCTAAAATACGAAGTACACCGATCGCATCTACGTCTCCAGAATATTCCGGCACATCAAAAGATACCTGTACATGGGACTGTGCTGCAAGGTTGTAAATCTCATCCGGCTGTACCAGTCCGATAATGCGGATCAGAGAAGATGAGTCAGACAAATCTCCATCATGTAAGGTAATTGCATTCTTTGCAATCAAATGATCAATACGTGCTGTATTAGAGATCGATGCACGACGTGTAATACCGTGAACCTCATATCCTTTCTCTAATAAAAACTCTGCAAGATAAGAACCATCCTGTCCTGTGATACCTGTGATCAATGCTACTTTACTCATTCAGTAATCTCCTTTTTCTTCTTCCTTATTTATATCCAGTTGTATAATTATTTTGCTTTTCTTTGCTCTGTGAGCTGATACTCAGAATAATCTAATTTTCCATTCTTTTCAATTGATTATATTGCCTAAAAATAGTATTATATTGCTATAATAATTTATAACATGGAAAGGTATCAGAGCTCAATGAAAAATTCTTTATTTGAAAAATATAAAACATCCGAGGTCACGAACACCAGACGTGTCATCTGTACTCCCGGTCAGTTCACCAGAGATCATTTTTTCTATATTCAGGAAGCCGGTTATCTGAAAAGCCTGCAGCCTCATCTCTCCAAAAGAAGTGGTCTACAGTCTTATCTCTTTATGATCGTATTATCTGGAAGTGGAACTGTATCTTATTCCGTTTCTTCTTCGAACGATACCATTCATCTGCTGCCAGTATCTGCCAATGCTGGAGACTGTTTCTTTCTCGACTGTTCGAAAGAATATACTCATATCAGTAGTGAAAATGATCCATGGGAACTTTTGTGGATTCATTTTTATGGAGTTCAGGCAGACGGTTATTATCAGTACTTTGCCAATCGGTCTGACTGGCATTTTCGCACTAGTCATTACACCGAACTTGTATCCTCCATCCAGACCATTCTCCAGCTTCACGAAAACAGAAATGATGACACCGATCTGCTTACAGCCAGAGAGATTACAAACATCTTAACGCTGCTCTGCACACAGACCACTGATAAAACTAGTGGCACCAATGAGCTTTCTGAAAAATTGTGCCTCATTCGGGACTTTCTCGATGAACATTACTCTGAAACAATCACTTTAGATTTTCTCTCCAATCATTTTTACATTAGCAAATATTATCTGAGTCGTGAATTTAAAAAAGAATTTGGTACAACCATTATTCAGTATCTCCTGACAAAAAAAATCACTTATGCCAAAGAGCTTTTGCGCTACAGCAATTCTTCTATCGAAGAAATTGCCGCTCTCTGTGGCATAAGTGATCAAAGCTACTTTAATAAAATTTTCAGAAAATTAGAAGGTTGTACTGCTTCAGAATACCGAAAGAAATGGTAATTATCTGCACTTTACTTTAATTACCATCTTCTTTACCTGAACACTCTCATCATCCACTGTAATACACGGTCTATGTGCGTCATAAGGATATAACACTAAAAAATCACCATCTGTAATCAGATATTTTTCTCCCACCAGAGAATCTTTATAAAATATGATATCCTTTTTCGCATGATATGGTTCTTCAATGCTTAATTCAGAAATATCTGTCACTGCAATCTGTTCCCTGCCCCAAATCATATATTGAATATCAATATAGTTCCGATGCGATTCGTAACGAGTGTTCTCCAATGCACGGGTTTGGTAGGTCTCGATGTTGGCATAGACATCATTTCCTACTATGGAATATGTACCCTCAGCAATTTCCGGGTTGTTTCGCACTTGTTCAATAAAAGCAAGAGCTGCATTGATATATTCTGTTGCAATATTGTTTTGTTTCTTTAATTCTTCTATATTGTTGTAAATCATTTTATTACCTGCCAAGTACTTTCTTAATAGGTTCAATCAAATAAAAACGTTTTCTCAAATAATTGGTATATTGCGGTTCCGTCATTTTGCAAAATTTATCTTTATTAATCCACAAGTAACCATTTTCATTGACCTTCTGCTTCTCCCAATCAATATTTTTCACAATATTCTTTAAACGTTCAAAACACTGGACACGTTCTTCCTTGCTGTACTTTAACCATTCCTTTGTTATAATCGGGCACAACCCTCCGCCCATCTGCATTCCATACATCTGTAATAATTTTTCAGAAGAATTCATATAATTTACAACCCATTCACGCCATCTGAAATTATCATAATAATGTTTAAAATCCTGTTTCTGAATTTCCGATTTATTCTTTGATGTATTTGGTCTTATAATATACTCATATGTCACATCTTCTATTCGCTGTATGTTATTCGCCTTATTCAACACTTGAATCATGAATGTTAAATCTGCTCCTAAAACAAATGGCTGAAATCTGATTTGGCACTGCTCGATCATTTTTCTACTGTATATGTTGCAATAATGACCTGCCATTGCACTTCGCAACACACTATCTGTACGCTGTTTTATTTGATTCACTCCAATGTTCTCATCATACTCACGAATCAATCCACGAACTACATCTGCATCTGTCTCAATTGCTCGTTCCATCAACAGCTTATATCCTGTTTCTGTCACACAATCATCGCTGTCACATATAGATATATAATCTCCCTTTGCATACTCTATCCCCGCATTTTTTGCTGATGCTTCTCCACCATTTTCCTTATGTATCACATGGAAATTAGAATATTTAGATACATACTCGTCACATATTTCAGGGCATCTATCTGAAGATCCATCATCCACTAATATTACCTCATAATTTTCATACTCATTCTTTAAAATTGATGTCAAACATCTTTCTAAAAATTCATCTGTATTATAAATCGGAACAACAATGCTTAGTAACTTCGACATATTCATTATTACACATTTCCTCCTTTTCTACTCAGTCAATACATCTTCCAATGTCACTCGTTCAAATGCCTCTAACATTCCCCCACGCGTTGCATTGTATATTTTTACATCATGCGCTTCGGCCCATTTAGCTGCGACCTCGAATGCTCTTATCATTCTTTCTCCGTTGCTCACACATGCATTCATATGCTTTTCATCTCTATATTCCGCAAAATTCTTTACACCCTTTTCATAGTTGCAGTCACTTCCAAGAAGATAAATTTCTTTAAATCCCATATACACTGCTAACTGTAAAGCAGAATATGTAATTGAAAAGCCATCAAACACACGTTTAAAGGCATCATCCGAAAATGATACTTTGTCCTCAAAAGACGCTTCTGGATATGCATTAAAATAATCCCATGCTGTAAGTGGATATTGTATCCATTCTTTGTCGCTAAAATACTCCTTCTTCATTTTCCAATCAGCTATAAATGCATAGTTTAACGTCGTCGCTTTAATCTTATCTCGTAGTCTTTCATAGGCAAACCCATCTTGAATTGCATAAAAAGTTGGGATATACGACATCTTCTCCATCACATTAACCATTGAATTAACCGCAAATGTGTACTCATTTTTTAACATTTCCACATCTTCCATCGTAAGACTCGGTCCTGTTGCAATAATAAAACATCTTTTTCCCTGATATTTATTTCTAAACTTTTTTAACTCTTTGAATTTCGAGCCAATTCCAAACTGTCTAAAAAAATATCCAACCGAATCATCCCACAACGCAGTTTTTAACTTTGGAAACTGTTTTTTCTGCCATCTGTACTTGTTAACATGATAGATAAGACTATTTTTTATTCCATCCGGAATACACTTCTTTATTGCTGCTGGAACTGCCATTTCTTTTTCCTCATTTTCTAAATCACTGTTTTTCTTTTATAATTCTGCATATCCGTTCTACATTCTCCCTGCCTAAATCTGCATACATAGGGAGAGTAAGCACGCTATCTCCCATTCGTTTTGCACAAGGCGTATCCGTACTGCAATAAGTATCCTTATAACATTCATAATCTGATACAATTGGATAAAAATATTTTCTTGCAAAAATATTATGGGCTGCCAGAACATCTGCCAACTGATTGCGATCCATACCATACTTTTCTTGATCTACTATAATTGGGAAATAAGCATAATTAGACTTCACATCCTTTTGTTCTTCAAAATAAGATATTCCATCTATCTCTTTTAATTCTTCCCGATATTGTTCGACAACACGTTTTCTTTTCTCAATTTCTCCATCAACATGACGTAAATTGCATACTCCCATAGCTGCTTGAAATTCGTTCATCTTAGCATTGGTTCCGACTATACGGACAGATTCTTCACTCTCTATTCCAAAATTGCTTAAGTCAAGAATTTTTTTCTTATATTCCTTATCATGAAAGCACACAGCCCCGCCCTCAATCGTGTTAAATACCTTTGTTGCATGAAAACTGAGCATCGACGCGTCACCATATGATGCGATTCCTTTGTCTTTATATGTTACGCCAAAAGCATGAGCCGCATCATAAATCACCTTCAAGTGATGTTTATCTGCTATCTCTTGTATCCTTTCGACATTACAAATCTGTCCATAAACATGAACTGGTATAATCGCACTCGTTTTATCCGTAATCAATGATTCTATCTTATCCTCATCAATAGTACCATTTTCTTTCACATCGCAGAAGACCGGCGTCAATCCATTTCTGACAATTGCATGTGTCGTTGACGCAAATGTAAATGGCGTTGTTATCACCTCACCTGATAAGTTCATTACCGCAATTGCAATTTCAAGTGCGAGATGTCCATTCACGAGTAAATCCATTTCTGGAACTTTTAAATATTCTTTTAATTCTGCCTTTAACTCCTCATAGATTGTACCATGATTTGTCAGCCAGTGGGTTTCCCAGATTTTCTTTATCTCGTTTGTATACTCATCAAAATCTGGCATTGATGATCTTGTTACTAAAATTCTTTCTTCCATTTTTCATCCTTTAACCGCTATATTCATTAATGAATTGGCAATATCTTTTTCATTCTGTTTTTCATAGGACGAAGCACTTCAAATTCCCTCTTTAAATATTTTGTGTAATCTTCCTCCTGCATGTCCAAAAATTTCTCTGGAGCAACCTGAATAAACCCCTTAATATCTGTCTTATCATTTTTCCAGTCAATCATTCTAACGATTCCCTGCAGTTCCTCAAAGCACTTCTTTCTCTCAACCTCTGAATACTTTAGCCAGTTTTCGTCAATCACCATGCAGAACTCTCCGCGGTCATTTTGTGTCATCCTGCTAAGTTTCTCACTTTTATCAATAAAATGCAAAGCCCAATTTCTCCAGCGAAGGTCATCATAATAGTGTGCAAAATTTCTTTGCTGCATTGCAGATGCCTCTTTTGCATCTAAAGGTCTAATAAAATACTCATACGTAATGTCATTAATATAGACTATATTCTTCGCATAATGAAGAACCATTAATGCAAAACATGTATCATCACCTATACGAAATGGTCCAAATTTAACACCACACTCCTGCAGCATTTTCGTCCGATATATTCCCCCTTGAAAACCTATAATTTTTGTTTTCACATTGTCGCTGTCTTTTCTCTCCCAAAGACGTACTTCACCTGTGTTCGAATTTGTCCTACGAACCGTCCCCTGCACATAATCTGCATCTGTTTCTAAAGCTTTTTCCATCAAAATACGGTATGCCTCTGGCGAAACCATATCATCATTGTCGCAGAACACCATGTACTCACCACGTGCATTGGCAATTCCCATGTTCTGTGCACTGTGGCATCCCCCATTTTCTTTATGAAAAACACGGATTCTGCTATCTTTTTTCGCATATTCATCGCAAAGCTTGGGGCAGTTGTCTGGAGAGCCATCATCGATCAAAAGCACTTCCAAATTTTTATATTCAGAAGCAAGAATGCTGTCAACGCACCTTTCAAAAAATTCCTCTGTTGCATATACTGGTACGCTCACTGTCAAAAGCGGTTGTTTTTCTTTCATGTCATTTCCTCTCATTAAGCAATGTCACCTTTATTTTCCTGTTGGATTTTACCGTTCTCCACACGGTATACTATATCACATTCCCTTATTGTGGTCAGTCTGTGTGCAATAATAATCATTGTTTTCTTACCATGCAAACTGTTAATCGACTCCATGATTGCTGCTTCTGTTTCATTATCCAGTGCAGAGGTTGCCTCATCAAAAATCAGCAGTTCTGGATCTGTATATAACGCTCTCGCAATACCTATTCTCTGTCTCTGTCCACCAGATAATCTAACGCCTCTTTCCCCGATTGTTGTATCAAGTCCTTCTGGAAGTGACCTAATAAAATCGCCTAACTGTGCCTCATCAAGCGCTCTCCAAACCTGTTCATCATCAATCTGCTCTTTGCTAAATCCAAATGCCACATTTGCCCGGATAGTATCGTCCAGCATATATATCATCTGCGGAATATACGCAAGATGTCCAAGCCATGAACTATATCCTTCCTGAATGTTCACACCGTCTGAGCAAGCCATACCTTCCTGTGGTTCCAATAGTCCCAGCAATATATCCACTGCAGTTGTTTTACCTGCTCCTGATGGTCCAACAATTCCGACTGATGCTCCAACTGGCACTCTCATATCCGTCTTTTCCAACACATTTTTTTCCGTATTCGGATATGCAAAAGTAATACCTTTTAATCCACATTCTTCATCCAATGAAATAATTCGTTCCTCTTTTTTTTCTTCAAACATTTTCTTATCTTCATTCTCAAAGGATTCTGCCACACGCAGATTTTCGATTGTCTTATCCAATTGTGGTTCTGCATAAGCCATGGAATTTAACGCTGCACTCATGCGGTTTGCGCTCGGAAGCAGACGTACTGCTGCTACAGCAAACGCACTTAACTGTGGCAATAGAGTATTAATCTCCCGTCCATTAAAAACCATAACCCCAATATATCCTAACATGCCACTAATGGTAATTGCCTCAATGATCAAACGTGGGGCATTTCCAAGAACACTAGATATCTTTTCTGTTTCTACTGCTTTTTTTGCATACTTTGAATACTCCTGCACAAAGAAATTCTCCTTATGTGCCACCTTCACTTCTTTAATCCCCGCAATTGATTGTAAAATCCATGTATTTGCAACTGCATTGTTATACTGATATGAATAACCCTCTCTTCGAAGAACTGGTTTTATTCCTTTATAAATAAATAACATTACAATCGCCAAAAGCACTGCAACCATAACCGCCATTTCTGGATCTACCACTATAATTGCAATAATCAATGCAGCTGCCACGATTGCTTCTGTAAAAAAACTCATTATCGTTGTTAACAATCCATAGGTTCCTGCAGTATCATTTTTAATAACACGCATAATCTCTCCCGAACTTGCATTCAAGAAAAATTCATATGGGCGATTCAGATATACCTCCATTAAACGTCTCTGTGTTTGCATCCTATTTCTGCATATAAATTGTGTCTGAACATAGTATTCAAAAAATAAAAAGGCATCTTTTAAAATAAAAATCACTATGAGACTGATAATGATAACCAGAACAAACTCCCTCATAGTCGAAATTCCTGTGATATTACAGAATAAAATTGCGGCTTTATTAGTCTGCATAAAATCGTCCTGCATCAACGCTGTAATTAGTGGAACAACTAACGATACACTCATTGTTTCAAGTACTGCACCGATGAGCATCAGAACAACAATTCCGCTAATCTTTTTTTTCTGCTGGCTATTCAACAGCAATCCAAATTTTTTTAAAATTCTGATCATTTGAGTTCCTTCCTATCTATCATAAACCTTTTCTATCATTTTTCCCCATTCACCACGTTCTGTCATAAGATATTCCAATATCTCCCGCACTGCCCCATGACCTCCAGTACTCTTGGCAACAAAGTCCACCGACTCAATGATTTCTTTTGCTGCATTCTGTGGTGCAGCAGTAAAACCTGCAAGCTTCATAACCTTAAAATCGTTCAGATCATCCCCTATATACGCCACATTCTCTCTGTTTAACTGTTTTTCATTCATAAATTGTTTTAAAAACCCATACTTATCCGATATGCCTTGATGCACATGCTGAATCTTTAATTCTTTTGCCCTTACTGCAACACTTTCACTTTTTCTCCCTGTCAGGATCATAAACTCCATCTGATTTTCTGCCAGTAAATGAATTGCCAGTCCATCTTTGATATTAAATTTTTTAAATTCTTCTCCTTCAGTTCCGATATAGACACTACCATCTGTCAACGTACCATCCACATCTAGCACAATCAATTTTATCGCTTTATAATTTATCATTTCTGTTATCTAAACAATCCTTTTATTTTTCTTGGAATCCTTAATAGTCGATGCCCCATTGTATATTCTTTTGAGCAGACTACATTCATCAGTACCTCTGTAAATATCTCATTTTTCTTTTGCTGCATATCACTCAGCACTTGTTCATAATCCGGAGTTTTTTCTGCAAACTTCCACCACCGCTCCAAAAATCCAATATATAATTCATCCAACAGATAACCGCTTGCAGCAAATACCTCTAACAGATTTTTCTGATCTAATCTTTTTAACTCTTTCGCACCCATCCGCATCTGCCACGGTCGAATCCCCGGACCAGCAAAATGTACGATTACGATATCCTCCATAGAATAATCTGGCAGTTCTTTCTGCACCTGTTTTTTATATTTGCGATAGAAAGGACAGGTAAAATTGTATTTTTGTTTCCATACATATTTTACCCCATCTTTAGCAAACTGTTCATTCAACAATGCCTGATCCAAATAAAAATCTTTTTCCATTTTCTGCGTAAGTATCCGATATGTATCAAGCGTAATATCTTCTCGCATCCTTTTCATATCAAAAAGCAACATGCCTGAATTAAAATCTCCACCACTTTCACATCGTGGAGAAAATCCACATGCGGCAAAATATTTGCCTTCTAAATTTTCCTGATACAACTCTTCAATATCATTTATAACTATCATATCACAATCAAGATACAATAATTTATCAACGCCTGTCGGTATTACATCCTGAACCGCAAGTCTGAAATATGCTTCTACAGAAAACCGTTCTTCCATCGGAAAATTTGCAAAAACCGCTTTATCAATATAAATAAACCTGCACTCTGCGCCATTCTTTTTCACAAACATTTCAATCCGACTGCAATCTTTTTCATCAAGTTCATTATATAAGATATAAAAACATATTTTCTTGTCTCGATTAGTTTCAAAAAGAGATTCCATTAAAACATACATATATTTCACATACGATTTATTTGGTGCAACTGCAATATTATAAACTGTCGTCATTTCTATACCTTTCATCGTGATTTCCATACAATCATTGCAATTTTACTTTCTTCCCTCCACAAAGTCAAGATAATGCTCTGATTCTGCTCCATACTTTCTTCAAAAAAATTACCAAGTCAAAGTATAATATTTTTATGCTTCGAAACATTTTGTTTTTTGGATCATCCTCATTTCTGATTTCTCCCGGTGGCAGTAAGACAAACTCATTTGCATTGAGGTTATCTGCCAGTTTAATTTTCCGTTTCTGAAAATGGCAGTACAAAATTGGTGTTTGCTTAATTTCGTCCTTTTTTTTCATCTGGCAAGCATATAAGTTTCCCCTGCTATATGCAAAGTAATCCACCTTTTTTAAATCTTCTCTCCTATGTATTGCAAATCTGCCATGTGCCACATCAATGTCTGCCATCATAGGTTCATCATAAGTTGGAATATTATGTTCTTTCAAAATAACAGAAAGACCACCACCACAGTGTGTTGCCCATTCATCAAAGCACCATGGTTTATCCGATTGATACACCATCTTATAATCAAGATGTCCATTAGCAGGCAAAGTTCTGTAGTAACTATTTATTTTTTCATCATTCCGAAAAATTGAGCAGTGCCCTCTGGTAAAAAATCTATCGTAATTCTCTAACACTTCATCTGTTAAAAATTTTCTAATATTTCCCCATATCAGATCGATATCACAATATCCCCAAAAATCATATCCTTTTAAATATGAGGAAAACGCCTCTCCATATGCAGGTTTATAATCACAAAATTTATATGGTCTTTCCAACGAAATTTCAAATGGAAAAATATTGCGAAATTTTTGTCTCAATTCCTCAAAAGAATAAAAATTATATTTTACATTCACCGGATATTCATATTCTGTTCTATCATCCGTAAAAACATAAAAATCTATGCTTGGATTGTTTTTACAAGAATATAACCAGATTTGAAAATAATCTGGCAATTTTCCTGCCCATACAACAATAAGTGCTATTTTTTTCATCTGTCAACTCCTCAAACAAACGAAAGCCTCTTTCATTCAGAGGCTTTCATAAAAATTATTCAATTACCAGATCACTCCACTTATCAGATGGAACTAAAGCAATATATGTTTTACCTGTATTGAGTCTGATTTCATCTCCATTCTCGTCATAATACTTTGTTGGAGATGCCATAGCTGTTTTCTTCCAGGTAATTTTAATAGCTTCACCATTTGTAATATAATATCCGCTATTGGTTCCGATACAATCATAGATCATATATCCGTTCTCATCCAATTGTTCAAAATCACAATTCTGGATCAACAAATTTTTGAAGCTTAACTGTTCATTATTATTTCCCGGATCGGTATGAGCTTTGCCATACTCAAAATATTTATATACCTGTGCATCTGAATCATATGCAAGATAAGAACCATTATGCGGGAATGGAAGTTTTACCGTACTTGCAGCTTCTGCACCTGAAACCTGTGATAAATCTATAACATCATCACCATGTGCAAACTTAAAATGTGCGCCTTCATAATACTGATTGTATGTCTGAGATACATCAGAACCCGAAAACTTCTTATCAAGATCTCCACTCAGAATATACTCTGTATATTCTCTGGATTTTCCATTGTTCACACGTGAAAATCCACCACTAAAATTATCAGAACAAGGTTCTGCCAGATACTCGTCAATATAGAACGGTCCACCGTCATGACATAAAATCGCATTCCACTCTGCCGCCAGAATCACATTCGTCGGACGTACACTTCGTATACTTCCCAGCTGTTCAATATTCTCCCAGTCTTTTACTAGCACCATAAATCTTGTGATTCTACCATTCTCTGTGCTGTTCATCATCTCATACACAACATCTGCCTTAGATAATCCATAATGTGGCAATGCAATTGATTCATTATCTACCATAACCGCAATAGGGCGCTGTTCCTTCAAATCCATGCTAATGAGTTCATGTGTTAATTCGCTATAACACATTCCCTCAGGTGCAGCCTCCTCTTCTTCCTCTTCTTTTTCTGCTTCTGTCGTGTCATTCGTAGTATCACTCACAGAAACCTCTCCCTGTGGCGAACTGTCAGTTTCCTTATCTTTGCCACATGCCGCCAAAGAAACTGCACATAAAAGCATTGCCATCAACACTACTGTTCTTTTCTTCACTTGTAAATACCTCTCAATCCAAATATTATATTCCCATATTCACAGAATATCTATGTACATCATAACATATTCCCTACTTCATTGGAATTATTTTCAATGAAAACTTCTTAATTTTCTATGAAGCAGATTTCTTTTTAAAAATAACTAATTTACTCGCCACATAATTCGCAATGATAACAATTACGTTCGAAATACATTTCATCAGTGTGCTGTTCCATGCCAGCAAATCAACACTGACATACATAATTGCAAGATCTAGCACACCTGTTGCAAGACGGCATCCAAAGAATGTGATTACTTCATAAATCACTGTCTTTGCTTCCATTGACTTGCTGTCAAATACCCACAATTTATTTGTAACAAATGCAAAACTACATGCTAAAATCCATGCAATAATATTACTTACAACATTGCTGATTCCGATACCGTTATAACAAACGGCATAAGTAACAATATTGATCACTGTAGTAAGAACTCCAAAAAATACATAGCTAATGAATGATTTATACTTTCGGCATAATCTTTTCACTGTATCTATCATTTTATTTTCTCCAATTTATCTGATTGCTTTATTTATCTCACGGAAATCTTTTAATGCCTGTTTGCCAATTTTAAAAATCTTCTTCAGGTTAATCGAATTCACTCCACCCTGACGCGGACGGAATGTAATTGGCATATATTTTACTCCCAATCCCTTTTTCGTGTAAATTACAGTTATAATCACATTTGACAGATTAAAGTCTTTCGGAACTAATTTAATCTGCTCCTGCAGGATAGACGCTTTCATCAGACGGAATGGTGTATTTGCATCTGTTACAGTAACCCCAAAGCATACTTTAATGACAAGTTTTAATACTTTCGTCGTAAATACCCTGGAAGCTCCGTCTTCTCTTCCTTTTCTCCAGCCAATTACCATATCATACAAGCTTCTCTGTTCCCAGAACGCTTCAAATTCCGATGGTAATGTCTGTCCATCTGAATCCGTCTGAAAAATATAATCTGCGCCATGTTCCAACGCATAATGATAACCATATAATACAGTTGCGCCATGTCCGCCATTTGGTTTTGTAATCGGGCAAAATAATGGTCTTTCTTTTGCATATTCTTCCATAATTTTAAATGTTGAATCCTTGCTTCCATCATCTATAATGACAAGTCTGGATTCTCCATCTCCATTATGTGCTTCAACGACCGGATACCAGTCATCAATAACCTGTCTGATATTTTCTTCTTCGTTATATGCCGGTATTACAATAAATAATTTATCCATTCTATTTCTCCTCAAAATTAATTCGTTCTTCTTCAATCACTAACGGTCTATGAAGAATTCTCACATTCATATTTAAAATATATTCTCCGAGAAGTCCAATAAAAAATAACTGGACTGAGCCAAGAAAAAACACGCCAACACTTATTGCCGCAATCCCTGCTTCAAATGTATTCCAAAACAAAAGTTTTTTTACAAATGTGATAATTGCAATTACCACACTAATAAAGGATAATACAAAACCACTGATTGTTGCAACCCTTAATATACTTTTTGAATAAGATGTTATTCCATTCATTGCAAAATCATATAAAGTTCTGAAATTTGCCTTTGTTTTTCCACGTTCTCTTTTATTCTGCAAATAATGCACACGTTCCATCTTAAATCCTAGTTCAGAAATAATTCCACGAAGATATGGAGACGGATCATCTAAATCCTGCAATACTTTTAAGAAATCTCTGTCTAAAAGTTCAAAATCAGAGAAATGCTCAATCTGTTCCACTTCAGAAATATGTGCAAACACCTTGTAATAGCATGTCCTTAAAAAGAATAAGATCGGGTTTTCTTTGCTGTTGTCCTTGATGCCAATGACAACCTTTGCTCCATCTTCCCATTTTTTTACAAACTCTAATATTACTTCTGGCGGATTTTGCAAATCTGCATGTAAAAGTACTGCACAATCTCCATCCGCCTGCGTCAGTCCATAAAAATGGGAACGCGCTTGTCCAAAATTTCTTGCATTAAAAATTGCTTTTATATGTTCTTTATCCTGCTCTGCTAATCTTCTTATCATACTGCGGCTGTCATCGGTAGAACAATTATCTACAAAAATAATGTCATAATCATAATTGGGCAGATTTTTTTCAAACAGCTCCGTCACTGCATTATATGCAATATTAATATTCTCATGTTCATTGTACGTTGGTATCACAATTGATATTTTTTTCATAGCCACTCCTCGTATCTTACTGTAACCGGTACACATAAAAAGAGTCGTATTCTTCACAGCGATATGTACCTTCTTTACTCCATTCATCTAACATCTGATATATTTTTGACAAATTATTATCACCATTTAATATCTCTTGTTTCTGTCCAATGACAACAAGTACATCTGTTTTCTTTTGCTCTAACTCTTTCACAATGTCTTCATAAATCGGTTCACTTACATTTGCAATCGGTGCATGGTAATAATATTTGTTTGTCGTATATCTTCCACTTTCAAGGTAATACACACAGTTATTTCCCATCATGACAACATTCTCATCTTCTGTTGTTGTATCCTGTAAATATTGTGCAACTTCCGAAAGTTCCGGTTTCTGATATCCGAAAAATGAAACAGAAAACTGCGCTGCTGCAAACAAAAAGATGACTGCTGTTATTTTATCTTCTAATTTATTAATTTTCATTTCCGGTATCTGATTTAATACCATTACCATCGGAACAATAAGTGCAGGAATTAAAATAATTGCGTAATGTGCATGTGCTCTTCCTGAAATCGATGCCACCACGATTGAAATTGCATAATACCATAAGTTCATCTGGAAAATATGATTTTTATAAAACATACGGATACCAATCAGAAGAATTGCTGAATATACGGTTAATCTTCTGAACAGTCTCCACATAACATAAGTAATCGGCATTCCGCCTTCCTCAATATAAGAAAAGCTAAACAGGAAATAATCCTGTATCATCGCCTGCAGGCTTCCAACTCTCAATGTATAAATAAGAATCGGGGCAGCAACAATTAATATTCCAATCAAAAAGTTTGCAACACAAATGCCAATGTCCTTCCACTGTTTTTCCATAAACATATAGATGAGCACCAAAGGCATAAATGCTGCAAATACCGCAATCATATTTGCGCGGATAAATACAATTATTGCAAAGCTTACTCCAAGCAATATAATCTCATAAAACCGGTACTTTTTATCCAAAAAATATTTCAGAAAAATATATACAGACAGAGTAATCCATGGAAGTACCCATTCCTCCGACAAATTACCGTCGGTCAAAAGCATACAGATTGTCATAGAGCTTATTAGTCCTACGCCTGTAATATATTGTACCGTCTTTCTGTCTGTAAAAAGCTTTGTAACCTTTAAAATCAGCAAGGTTGTTGCAAACGCATTAAGCATCTCTAAAATCCAGACACCGGTAAGGCTTCCGCCCGTAATCGATATTCCAAGTGCATCAATCAGATACAAAATCAAACCTTTGTGTTCAAAAAGCTCTGTATACAATGTTACACCTTTACGAAGCATCATTCCAACGTAAAGATATGCGGCTGAATCGTTTCCTGGAAGTTCTCCTGACCATGGATTTAATGCCAATCTCATACCAAGCAGCAATGCAACTGCAATGGTGAAAATAACATCTTTCGTGTCTAGTTTACGTTCTGTTGATTTTTCCGGATAACTTTTCACTTTATTTTGTGACAGCTGCCTTCTCACTCCACAGATAATATAAATTGCTGCATACAGCGAAATAACACTTCCTGCAATGGCAACTATTACAAGGAACTGTTCCACGGTAACTCCGAGCAGATTGGAAAAAACTGCCATCTTACTCGAAAGCTTCCATTGGATTACAAATTCCTCTATATACATGTAAAAAACAAACACCAGCAAAATAAGATGCCATAATTTAAACTGATTTTTTACAACACTTTTATACTCAGGTAAATGCTTTCCTGCTGTATACCCACACAAAAAAGTTGCCAAACCCCCTATCACACCATATAAATACGGTGGCATCAAAAGACACCATGTTGCAGTTAGTGATACTGCAAACACGACTCGTTGTACCCTTTTCATAACTCTTATCTCCTAATCATTATCCAATCTCTTTTGCAATTGTAAGCGCACGCTCTAATGCCTGGTCCATGTTATAATATTTAAAATCTGCCAGTCTGCCACACAGATACAGATTTTTATACTGCCCCGCCAGCTCTTTGTACCGCCTGTACATATCCTGTGATTTTTCTGTCAAAACCGGATAATACGGCTCCTCTTTTTTCCCCTGCTCATATGGAAGTGAATATTCTACAGCATACGTTGTTTGCTCTCCAACATTTTGTACCGGAAGCTTTGTATACTCTGTAATTCTTGTATAACCTTTTTCCTGCGGATATGCGACAACCGGAGCTTTTTGAAAGCTCCTTTTTTCTTCGGTTTTCCACTCAAAACGCAGGGAACGATATGGAAGTTTTCCATAAACACATTCGAACAATTCGTCAATCGGACCTGTGTAAACTACACTTTTGTCGAATACCTGTCCATCTATCTCAATCTGTTTTGTTTCCGGATTCAAATGAATTCGTGTCTTAGCATCAACCGATGTTTCAACCGAAATTCCTGGATAATCCAAAATATGTTCAAAAAATTCCATATAAGAATGCTTTGGCATCATCTGATACTCGTCTTTAAAATAACCAATTTCATAATTAAATCGTATTGGCACTCGTTTTAAAACGGAAGGATCTATCTCTTTCGGTGAAACTCCCCACTGTTTTGCAGTATAAAGGCTGTAATCTTTTTCAAATAAAAACTCTGCATATTCCCGGATGTCATCATTTTCGTGCTGTAATAATTCGAGTACTGTTGCAAACTGCTGATTTTTATAATATTTATGAATTGCATCCTTTATCTGCTTCGCCTTTTCTTTTGTAAAAAAATCGTCAATCGTCTGAAAGTTAAAAGGCGTTGGTGTATATTTTCCATCGATGACCGCCCCGCAGGTCAGTTTATATTCTTCCCAGTCGGTAAACCGGCGCATATAATCTGCAAGTTCTTTTTTATTCGTGTGAAATGTATGCGGACCATATTTGTGAACTAAAATTCCTGCTTCGTTTTTATAGTCATACATATTACCGCCGATATGATTTCTGCGTTCAAGTATCAGAACTTTTTTCTTCTTTTCCTCTGCCATATACCTTGCTGTCACCGCACCAGCCAATCCAGACCCGACAACGATTATATCATAGCCGTTCATTAAAAGCCTCCATATGTATCCATAAATTGTTTAAAAGTCTGAAGATTTTTATCTTTGTCCGCTACAATAAGCTTCTCTTCTCCGCCAATTTTATCCAGTGGCCATTCAACTGCGAGATCAATATCGTTCCACATAATGCCGTCATCATATTCTCCATAAAACTTTTCTGCACATTTGTAGCTGACAATAGACTCCTCTAAAACCAAATAGCCATGTGCACAGCCTGCCGGAACCAATATCTCATTATGAAGGTCACCGACAAGGTCAAATCCAAGCCACTTTTTAAATGTCGGACTGTCCTTTCTCAAATCGACAACAACATCATATACATGTCCATGAATACACCGCACAAGTTTTGGCTGCTGTTTTACTCTCTGAAAATGAAGTGCACGGATTACTCCCTTATAAGATGTTGTATAAAACACTTCCGCAAGGTCATGTTTTATTCCATTTTCTTCAAAAATTTCTTTTGAATAATCCTTTGTAAAGCATCCTCGTATATCATCTGCATTAAATGGTGTCACCTGAATCAAACCCAGAATTTCCGTTTCTTTAAATTCAAATTTCTGAATCATTTTTCTCCTCCTGTAAAACTTCTATCCACCAGTCTCTTGTCCTGATACATCCCTCTGTAAAGCCAATCTCTGCTCTAAAACCAGTGTCCTGCTCCGTTTTAGAACAATCAAATTCTTCTAATGACAGATTAATTCCTGTAAACGGAATATCTCCAAATATAAAATCAAGTTCCGGAGCAATTGCTCCTTTCATTTCCAATAAAAACTGCTTTAACGGCTTTGCATTTGAAGAACCAATCATATAATCATGGAACGGCTTTCCTTTTTCCCCAATCAGCCGGAACGCTCTTGCAACATCATCAATGTACACAAAATCGTAATTCTGTGTACCTGCTGTAAACTGTGGTGCTTCTCCCCGGATACATTTCTGAATTGTGGTATTTACCATTCTAGGGCTTCTCTCTCCTGCGCCATAAGCATTCGTTATCATTGCCCACACTAAATCAATTCCGATATCCGCCGCAACCGATCGACACATCGTATGTGCAGCAAGCTTTCCACTGCCATATATATATCCAAGTCCTGGCTTATTTCCATCCCGATAAGCTGCTTTTATCGTCTCTGATTCCATAATACTTCCGGCATTGACAAATCTTTCGCATCCAATTTTTTTTGCCATTCTTAGGCATTCCACCGTCCACTCTGCATTTTTTAACTGCAAATTTGTATCTGCCCTTTTTGAACCGGCAGAACCAGCCCATGCAAAATGGAAAAATGTATCTGCTTTGGCATTCTCCAATTTTATTAATAACTCTTCGATTCGCTCAAGTTCAAACTCTTCAATTGTAACATATTCATTCTGTGGTATGTTATTACAGTGTCCTCCCCTGCATAATGCAATTACCTCGATTCCATTTTCTGAAAGTTCCTTTACCACTGCAGAACCGACAAATCCGTTTGCTCCTGAAACAATTGCTTTCTTCATTCTTATTCCCCATGTCTTAATGTCAAATATTCTTTAATCTGTTTCTTTGTTATCTGCCCAATGTTTCCATCCGCCAAATAACATTTGCTCCATTCCACACTTTTATCCACAGCATCTTTGATATGCCAGTGTGGTTTCCACCTCATCACTCTCTTTATTTTAGAGCAGTCCAATTTTAAAAATCCAGCCTCATGAGGTGCATTTTTTTCCGATTTATCAATCCAGACCGCCTCTTTTCCCCATGCATTGCAGAATAAATCAACCAGTTCACCTGTTGTTACACAGTCACATTCATCCGGTCCAACATTGTACTCACCCTCATATTGACCTGACTTTTCATACTGCAGCATTGCAAGTTCCAAATAAGCGCAAACCGGCTCTAATACATGCTGATATGGTCTTGTAGAATAAGGATTGCGCACAATAATCTGCGTTCCTTTTTCCATTGCTCTTACACAATCCGGAATAATACGATCCTTTGCAAAATCACCACCACCTATCACATTTCCGGCACGACAGGTTGAAACAGCTAATGACTTTTCAAAAAAGAATGACTTCTTATAAGAAGATGTTACTAATTCCGAACATGATTTTGAATTTGAATAAGGATCAAAACCATCTAAAACATCGGTCTCACGGTATCCCCATTCCCATTCATTGTTACGGTAAACTTTATCTGTTGTCACATTAATGACCGACTTCACGCAGTCACTTTGTCTCACTGCCTCAAGTACATTAACAGTTCCCATTACATTTGTCTCATATGTATAGACAGGATTTACATAACTTTCCCGCACAATCGGCTGTGCTGCCATATGAATGACAATTTCCGGTTGAAATTCGTCGAACACTTTTTTCAGATGTTCTAAATCTCTGACATCTCCGACAACTGAATTCATTCTTTCCTCAAGACGCAGCATTTTAAACAGCGATGGTTCTGTTGGTGGCTCTAATGCATATCCGATCACCTGTGCGCCCTGCATCAGCAGAACCTCACACATCCAGCTTCCCTTAAATCCCGTGTGTCCTGTCACTAAAACTTTTTTTCCTTTGTAAAATGATAAATCCATTAATCTTCCCATACTTTCCAAGGTGCTTTATTTTTTTCCAATAGTTCTTCAAGATACATTTTGTCCTTCATCGTATCCATACACTGCCAGAAACCATTGTATTTGTATGCAATCAACTGTCCCTCTTCGGATAGCTTTTCAAGCGGTTTCCGCTCAAATGTCGTACTGTCTCCTTCAATATAATCGAATACCTGCGGCTCTAATACCATATAACCACCGTTAATCCAACCGCCATCTTCTTTTCTTTTTTCTGCAAACTGCTCAATGACACCGTTACCATTAATTTCCAATGTACCAAACCTTCCGCCTGGCTGTACTGCTGTCATAGTTGCTAATTTGCCATGTTTTTTATGGAACGCTACAACATCTGCGATATTCACATCACAAACACCATCCCCATATGTCAAAAGAAACGGTTCCTCACCAATATACTTTCTCACCCGCTTAATTCTTCCACCGGTAAGTGTATTTAAACCTGTGTCTACAATTGTGACCTTCCATGGCTCAACCACATTATTATGTACCGTCATCGAATTTTCTGCTGAAAAATCTAATGTAATATCAGAGTGATGCAAATAATAATTTGCAAAAAATTCCTTTATAATATGCTGTTTATATCCGGCACAAATAATGAATTCATTAAAGCCATAATGTGAATATTCTTTCATGATATGCCATAAAATAGGATCTCCATTTATTTCAATCATAGGTTTTGGTCTTGTCATGCTCTCTTCTGAGATACGGGTACCATATCCGCCCGCTAAAATAACTACTTTCATTTTGTCCTCGCTTTCCCATAGTTCTTTTGTATTATTTTTTTATATATGCATAGAACGAATCAAACTCGACACATGAGTATGCCCCCTCTTTTTCCCATGCATCAAACTGCTCTAATACTTTTTTATAATTATCATCTTCTGTTTTTCCTTTTGATCCAGGAACAATCACACATACCGGCATTTTTGCCGCAAGCTCTTTTTCAAACTCTCCATATAACTCATCACTTACATTAATCGGTGGTGTCTGATAGAAGAACCGGTTTGCTGTCTCCCTTCCACTCTCCAAGTAATATCTACTGTTATTTCCCAGAACTAACACATCATCCCCTTCGGATGTATTTTCCCTTAAAAAAGCTGCTGCTTCTGAGATATTCTCATTTCCATTGTATTTTACAATGTTCACACCTGCTAACAAAACTGTAGCTACTGCTACAATAACAAGTACCCTGCCATTCTTTTCTTTTTCCTTTTTAAAGCCTAAGAGCCAGTCTGCCGATACCACAAGCGGTACAATAAAAGCTGGAACAAGCATAATTCCGTAGTGCTGATAGTTTCTTCCAGACATTGCAGAAAGTAACAGCGAAACTACAAAGAACCAGAGATTTAACAGCCAGAGCGACTTCTTTTTACAAGCTGCACCCGATAGTATCAAAACAAGCCACCCAAGTGCAGTTTCCCCTATCAAATAAACCATAGTCATTATAATTGGTAAAAATCCGCTCTCTTTATCACTGTATCCAAAATTAAATGTAAAATAACAGTCCATCATTGCTTTCAGACTGTCTGTCTTTACAAAATACAAAAAAGCTGGAACAAAAATAACGGCACATCCTATGACAAACCATAAAATACATTTGCCAATGTCGGCATATCGTTTCTTATAAATCAGATAAAAAAAGACAACTGGCAGCAATGCCGCCCATGCAGTAATCATATTCGCTCGTAACAGGAAAACAACTGCGAAACTGATTCCAAGCCATGCAATGTCTCTTCTACGATAGGTATCCTCCACAAAATAGCTAAGTACAATATATAATGCGACAGTTATCCACGGAAGCGCGTATTCTTCTACAACATTTCCACCTTCGATTGTCATATATCCTGTAAAAATAAACAATGTTCCAACTACAGAAAGATAACCTGCTTCCTTCTTTTCACTGAATAATGCTGCTATCTTCATGACAAGAAGTGCTGTTGCAAAAAGTCCTGCAATTTCTAAAATCCACACACCAAAAAACTTTCCGCCACTTATACTTAATCCGAAATATTCAATCAGATAGAGAATAATTCCTTTATGATCAAACAAATCCACATATGGAATTGCTCCCTCATGCATACGACGTCCTATATATAAAAACGCCGCCGAATCGGTTCCCGGATATCCATTTGCAAATGGTGCCGTTGCCAATTCAAATCCAAAGATTACTGCAATCAACAGGCAAATGAGGATATCCTGCACATTCATCTTCCATTGTAGATTTTCACATGAAATACAACTTATTTTCTCATGTTCTCCAACAAGCAAAGAAATCACCATTGCCGTAAAATACAGTGAACAAATGATTCCTGCTATCGCTACCATGCTTATAAAAGTATCATTTTTTATTCCAATTCTAGTTGTAATAACTTGTATTTTACTTGACAATATCCATCTTTCAAAGAAACCATGCCATAATATACAATACAAAACAAAAAAAGCTGCAAGCAGTCTGCCACTCCTCCCATCAAACACAATCTTTCTTTCTTCTACAGCAACTGCTGCCACACTTATCAAAATATATATTACACCAATGCTTATTAAAATACCTAGTATAGTTGCTGGCATCATCAAGCCCCAGAATGCCATTCCGGACAATACTAACCATATTCTTTGTAACTTTTGTTTTTTTTCCATTTGTCCCTCATTTACTTTCTAGCTATTCTATAAAACAGATGCTCACTATAATTCATCGTATAATAATTATAAGCATTATCCACTCGTACATCAGGATTTCCTGCCCATCCATCAAACGATTCCCACTCCAGCTGCAAATTGCGTTCATCTCCAATTCCATTTTCAATCGTAGTCTGTACAGTCTCTGTTGCTTCGTCCATGGCATTCACTGCCCCAAACATAAATATAATAGCAATTCCAAAATTTCTCCAATTTTTCAATCCATACTTATAAAACTGTTCTATGCACCATACCATCAAAATAAATCTTGCCGGAATGCCGCCTCTCGAACATAAATCATTGTATAACCCAAGACTCACAAACGGAATAAGAAGCAATTCGCATAAAATAATGTAAAATAAAATATCTTTTTTCTTCTCTTTATAAAGAAAAATCATGTATCCAACAAACTCAACCGTAATAAAGATCAGATAAAAATCCAGCCTGCAAAACATATTTAACAAATCCCAACCCATATAATAAGGCTTTTCGCCAAGGAAATTACCACTCAGATAAACTAATATTACACACGATATTGGAATTAACGCAACATTAGCAAAAGAAAATGTTGAACCAAGTATTTTCTTCTTGTCCTTTTCAGTTAATAAATCCCATGCAAAACAGGCTAGTAATATTCCTACATAATAAACAAATCCAAATGTTGACGAAAACAATAACGGCAGCGCCAGCATCACATAAATACTATATTTTTTTCTGTTCTTCATAAATATGCCACAGCTGATCCACGGAACGATCACATGCTGAAAAGCACCTCTGAGTGCATCCAGATTTCCTGCAAAATGAATTAAAATCCTATTTGAGTCAATCCATTTATATGACCCCAATGTGGCGTCATGTCCGATCCACTGATAAACCATACTTCCAAGATTTGTTGCTCCACCCCAGAAAATCAGGATTAAAAAAACACCTGCTTTTTTCCAAGCACTTTTCACCTGCAAATACTGACACACCATCGCATACACAATTGTAAGTCCAATCGCATTCCATACCGTCATAGACCACAACGCAATCAAATTTGAGTGTCCGAGCAGTTTCCCCAAAAATGCCGGAACAATATATTGTCCAAGATAATAAGTCAATAATACATCGTTACTATACACAACAGGCCAATCAAATTTCACCAGATCGTACAAAATTGCATGATGTTTATTCCAGTCAAAATCCTGTACAAATAAATCTCCGCCACCACCAAATACAAAAAACAAAAAGAAAAGCACAAAAAACAGGAGAAGTTCTTCTTTTTTCAAAAAGAATTCCTCCTGTTCATTTTCTATGATTTGCTTATAACAAAAGTACAATGCTGCTAATGTAATAGCCGTAAGCGGTATAGACACCCATAAGTCAATCCAGCCTAAAACAAAAATCATTATTGGTAAATATAAATAAAAAATCGCTACGCCATATAACTTCTTCATCTTATCGTATTCTCCCCGAATTAAAATTAGATGATTTCATTATAGCCTATCAAAAACCATTTGTAAAATTATGTTTCTCTTAAGATGTTTTAATAGCATAATTTTTAATATTTTCCTCAATCCCGCTCCGATAATCTTAAATATATTCTGTATTTCAGCTCCACATCCCGTATCTGCGGAATGATATTATCATATACCTCTTCTTCCTTGAATTTTCTTATCAGATCATCGCTATGTTCATACGCCACACGATCACTGTCAATTGTACTCTCATAATACCGGATCCTGTCTGCCAGTTTATCCATTGTCACAACCTCATGCCCTGATTCTATATCCAAATGGATCTGCTCATCTGTAAGTCCAATAATATTGACAATTGCAATCGCCGGTACATCCCGTCTGATAGCTTCTCCTGCCAACATCTGTATATACTCACAATATCTCTGGTTTCTCTTATCCGCATTGTCCACTTTGTGCTTATGCGTTTCCTGTTTATCTGTGTTCTCTGCATAATACCAATTTTTTGCGTCTGAGCTTCCGTATAATTCGACATGCTCTGGAAACTTCACTGTCTTGACCACATAGATTGCCTGATCACCAATCACGATATGATCCACATGCATTACTTCATACATCCCTGCATCATGATTAAACGTCTCTGTCTCATAATAGCCATTATTTATTGTACAAAACTTTGGAAAGTTTTTGATCAGATACTGTTTTGCCTGCTGTATTGCCGCTTCATGCTCCTGCTCTCTCTCCATTTCTTCTCTGGAGATATGAATGTCTACATTCTCCCAATCAATTTCGCTGCGACGTAATCCTGGTCTTACCATAACTCACATTTTCCTTTCATTTCTTTCAATCTCTTTTAACAGTTTCCCTAATCCCCAAAGCATTCTGTTAAACTAATTAATTTTAATCCCATTCATGCAAAAAGACCATTCGATGTGGCGTAAATTTAAATTTACGTCACATCGAATGGTCTCTTTGCCTTCTGGAATTTACCATAATCTCAAAATTAATTGGAGGTACAAAACCATGAAAAAGAAAATTTTTGCTATCACATTATGTGCACTTATTGCAGCTGCTTCTATTGTTGGAAGTACAGGAGTTGTGGATCAGACTTGTGAAGCAGCTTATATCCTTGGTCCTATGTCTGGAGGTTACTAATTTCAAGTTGATACTGCTCTCCACACCAAGTAGTTATAAATTGTACTGTATCAGTTCTTTTCATTGCTTCAAAAATAATAACTGCTTGGTGTAAATATTTCTTTGCCTCATCTAGTTGTCCTAATTCAGCCAATGCTATACCTTGATTCAAAACAAGTCTTGGAAAAGCAGGTAAATTTCCATATTTCACACAATATTCTACGCCTTGATTTGCCATTGCCAAGGCTTCCTTATGACAATATTGTGCGCCAAACCAACAACTGAGATTATACAAAATCATAGGATACTTTGCTGTTTTCATTTTTCCATCTACGACTTTGTTTTCCATGTATTCTTTCAACCACATATCCAACTGTACTGCAACAACAATTTCTCCCAAATCCGCATGTAAAATTGCAATCGCATTGATAATCATAATTTCATCAAACGTTAACAGGTTATTCCTAAGCGCACTTTTTCCATCAAAATCAGGCAATGTAATATGAATTGCTTTCATGTAATATTCCATCGCTCTAATATCATCTTTATCCTTTTGTCTCGCCAGTTCTCCTTTTGCAAAATACAAGCACTGATGTTCCAATTCTGATGCATTTTGAGCCATTTTCTCAACAACATCGATCTGTTTCTCAAGTCTTGCAACATCCTCATCCGTTATATCTCTTATTAAGGTTTGTATTTCAGAATACAACTCCATCTCCTCTCTGCTCACAAAAGAATTGAACAAATTATTTTCCGTACCCAATCGTTCAAACAGCTTCTCCATAATAAGTCTTCCCGGTTTTTGTGCCCCATTTTCAATTCTTGATAAAGATGCCGCCGTGCAGATTCCATAACTCACTTCTTCTTGCGTATATCCTTTTCTCATTCTTGTTTCTCTCAAAAAATCGCCAACAACATATACTGCCATATTATATCTCACCCACTTCTCTTATAGTATCCGATACTTATAATATAGCGAGTTTTCTGTCACAAAACAACTTTTTATTTAACAAATCTATCAATTTTCTTAGTTTCCAAGAAAATATGCAACATTTCCGTCTTTAGTATTAGAATCTAAGAATCAAAATTCAAAAAAAGATTTTATCAATTGCCAAATGAAGCATGTTTCTTTATTTGTTAAATACACGCTTATATATAAATTCAACTTTACCTTTCAGCGTTCGTTCATATTTGTCTTCTATAATCTCTTTGTTGTTTATTTTATAACTTTTCTTTAAAAAAATCCATAAAATCAATATTGCCATCAATATTTTTATTGTTACTGGAATAAACTTTTCATCACATTTTTCTATTGTAAATTATATATTTTTATCATATAGTATAATTGTTTTTATATTTCCTGTTATTTTAAATATCACTCATTACAAGGAGGCAACCCATGAAGAAACTTTCCACATCCCTTTTGGCAGACATTATCCAGTCCAAAAGAAAAGCCATGAAACTTACTCAGGCGCAATTATCAGAACTGACCGGCATCAACCGTGCGCAGTTATCCCGTTTAGAGCAAGAAGACTACTATCCACTGATTCCCCAGCTTGAAAAACTTGGAGATGTGTTGGGATTTGATATTGATGATGTCTTTGTGAATACCGCTGCTTCCAAGCTTCCATCCCCTTCCCCACTCCATATTGCAGTGGCTGGAACCGGATACGTCGGACTGTCTATCTCTGTCCTGCTTGCGCAGCATAATATTGTCACCGCTGTTGACATCATTCCGGAAAAGGTTGATCTGATCAATCAGCGGAAATCGCCGATTCAGGACGAATACATTGAGAAATATCTGAAAGAAAAAGATTTAAATTTAACCGCCACCTTAGACGGCGAAGCAGCATATAAAAATGCTGACTATGTAGTAATCGCCGCTCCAACAAACTACGACAGCAAGAAAAACTACTTTGATACTTCTGCCGTTGAAGCCGTAATCGAGCTTGTTCTGAAAGTGAATCCGGATGCCATTATGGTCATAAAATCAACCATACCAGTTGGCTACACGGAATCTGTGCGTAAGAAATACAACACCGAAAATATTATTTTCAGTCCGGAATTCTTACGGGAATCCAAGGCTTTGTATGACAACCTGTACCCGAGCCGTATTATCGTTTCGACAGATAAAAATAATGAAAAACTGGTAGACACCTCCCGAAAATTTGCAGCGTTACTGCAGGAGGGTGCTATCAAAAAAAATATTGACACTTTATTTATGGGATTTACAGAAGCCGAGGCAGTGAAATTATTTGCAAACACTTACCTTGCTTTAAGAGTTTCTTATTTCAATGAATTAGATACTTATGCTGAGATGAAAGGGCTGAACACAAAAGACATTATCAACGGTGTATGTCTTGATCCTCGAATCGGAACCCACTACAACAATCCTTCTTTCGGTTATGGCGGCTACTGTCTTCCAAAGGACACAAAACAGTTACTGGCAAACTACAGTGATGTCCCACAGAACATGATCAGCGCTATCGTGGAAAGCAACCGGACCAGAAAAGATTTTATTGCAGACCGCGTGTTAAAACTCGCCGGATACTATGATTACTATAATCAGAATGATTATTCCACCAAGCAGGAAAAAGAGTGTGTCATCGGCATTTATCGTCTTACCATGAAAAGTAATTCTGATAACTTCCGCCAAAGCAGTATCCAAGGAGTCATGAAACGGATTAAAGCCAAAGGTGCCACCGTTATCGTTTATGAGCCGACCCTTGAAAATGGAAGCACATTTTTCGGCAGTAAAATCGTAAATAATCTGGATGAATTCAAGAAATCCTCAGACGCAATCCTGGCAAACCGTTATGATTCCTGCCTCGATGATGTCCAAGAAAAAGTGTATACAAGAGATCTGTTCCGGAGGGATTGAGTTTCCTCCACGGTTCTCTCTTTATCGTTTTTTCTATATTTGTAGTTTTAATGATTTAATTTAAAGGGCTTCGTTTTAGAAGCCCTTTACCGATTTCCATCAAGATTTCCATAAAAACCTCGCATATTTATCTTAAAGATTTTAACTTCAAATCATCTACTCGCTGTACTGTTAACCATTACCTTTTCATCACATTGAACTTTGGGAGATACTGAAAATGAATTCCAGTCTTGCTCTTTTACCTCAACAACATTACTTAGGTCAAATTTATATGGTTTTTCCTTTTTTTCTTCCTGTAAAATACTAATTTTCATATATCATCTTATCCCTCCTAAAAAGAATACCTCAAGATATATTATATAACATCTTTTCAAAATATTCAATCTTTTTGTTGTCTATATCCACAATATTTCATCTTCAGCTTGCATTTTCTTTTATTTCTTCATCAATTTCCGACTTCATATTCTGAATACAGTTCAAAATAGCTGCGTAAGCTTTGTCAAAAAAATGACTCTCATCATTATATGTGACAGCTGAATAAAGTTCTCTGATTGCCCTCAAGTCTTCTCTTTTACATTTGCCTAATTTCTCATCAATCCACTCTTGGCAACTTGCTACATATGCATATAAATATTTGTCTGGATAATCCATTTGTTCCACATCTTCTGGTCTCCCACCATTCAATACACGTTGAATCACTAGCCGTCTTTGATTTTCAGGAACCTGGCTTGTATTTCCTTCTGACACATTTAATGCAGCCACTATTTTTTCTGGAGATATATCCAACAGTTTAACAGCAATCAAATCAGAGAAACACTCCTTATACATTTCCATTTCATCATAAATTTTCTGTTCAGCAATGCCCCATAGTAATATATCCTTCGCATTCTTATTTATTCTATAATTCAGATCTGAATATGCATAAATTAGTTTTTCTATTTCCTTTTCATCTCTAAAGCTGTTATATGTAACATTTTCAAGACTTTTTTTCATTAATTCTGCACTATCGCTCAAAATGTATCTGCATGCACTGCGTAATACCTTTACCACCTGATCTCCATAATAAAATTCTGATATTTTGGCATCATCAAAAAAATGATCGATCGTATTCTTCATTTGCTTTTTTAATCCGTCTTTTACGATTTCATTTTGCTTTTTGTACTCCTCTTCCTCATATACATCTTTAAACATACAGTCAATTAAAAAATCAATCACAAATTTTTTTAATTGTTTAGCTCTTTCTTTACGGCATCTCAATGCCCCACCAATATAATGTCCCATCTCATGTATCAGAATCACCATAAGTTCTTCTGGCATATAAAGTGTTCGCTGTGGAATCTTAACGTAAACCAAAAAATCATTTGGATTACTTTCTACTTCAATTCGTTTTGTCTGCGGCTTTGCTTCCATGGTAGGTACCAGTATACAGCGGTATTTTCTTTTACGTTCCGTATTTCCAAAAATTAATGCCACCCGATCAGTAAGCCATAAAAAAGCCATATTCAATTTGATTGGTATCGAAAATGAAGTTCCACTATATCCCGGTACCATCAGATATACCTGATCTGTATGAATATTATGGTAAATGACCGAATTCACACTTTCAACATATTCAAAAACAGCTTTTTTTACCTGTTCTATTTCAGTCGGAGTTACTTTTTTTTCTAATTCAAGTACACTTTTTAATTTGTGTTCAAACATTTCAAATGACGGAAAAAGTAAATAGAAAATATCCGCTGATAACATAAATTCCTCATACTGCACCAGCGAATTCACAGTTCTCAATAAAGCCAGATAGTACGAGTACAAGCTTTCATTTCCCTCTGCCAATAGAACATTTAGTTTGCCTTTATACTCCTCTATTCTATTTCTAAACCATTGATGCGGCGGATTTTTGTTTTCTTTGTTTTCTTCATCTTCAACATTATCTGACTTTATTTTTGATATTTCATCATAGCTTAAAACATACGACGTTTCTATATTATAAAGTCTCCCTTGATTATTGTCCCTTTTCTTATACCCATCATTCTGATGTGTTGCCAGTCCTCCGGGTGTCAGGAAAGCCAACATAGTCCTTACATCGGTATTTTCCATAGAAATAACCCAGTTTTCATGTCCCGATACATACGCATATTTTATATTTTCAAAATTCCTTATATCATATGTATCATTAACTTTTTCCAAAAGTTCCTTCTGCATGCCTATTATTGAATCTTCTCCTGATGTGACTAATCTAATATCCAGTCTCGCCACTTTTTCATCAATAAAACACGTTCCTTGATACCAATTCTGAAGAATCTCCTTTTTTTTACCACATGCCTGCAGGTATTCCTCTGACACTCCCAAAATAGAATGTAGATATTGAACCTCTTTGTTTCCCTCTATGTCTCTTATCTTCTGTTCCATTGAACGTAAACTATTACCCTGAATCAACAATACTAAATCAGCATTATCAAATGTACAATAACTTAATACCTTACATTTTCTGTCCTTATCTATCTTCTGCTGTTCATTTTGCTCCAACATATCACACATTTGAATATATTGCATAGAGTTTTCCAACTGTAAAAACGCAACGCCAAAGAAAATTGATTTCTTTTTTTCATTCCAAAACTCTTCCAATCGCTTATCTGCTTCTGCTCCTTCGCAACAGCGGAATATTCCGATATTGATACTTCCATACTGACCGGTAGTCTCCTCTACTTTTTTGCCTATCATATACCACAATTGTGAAATCGGTGTTACAGAATGATTTTCGCTTACTCTCCCGAGACGCATATCTTGCATCTCTCCAATATCCATTCCATCATAATATCCCCAACATGAATATTCGCTTTGTAAGGGTTTTGAATATTGGTCAAGATAATGTTGCTTGTACAATGTTATCAGTCGAATATCTTTCAATTTACTTTTCCTCCTTTCAGCCAGTCTCCCACAATCCATAATTCACTTGCCAACAGCTCCTTAACAATTCTCCCCATATCGTTAGTCTTTTCTAAAATTGCCAGATCAACACAGGTTTGCCAGATAATAGGGGTTTCCTTTTTTTCAATCCGAGCCACAAATGTATCATACTTTTTCGTGATAATGTCCTGTACCGCTGCTTGACTCCTTACCAAATTCAATAACTGATCAATGAACAATTCATTCCCCACTTTTTCGCATTCATCCTCTGCAAACATTTTTTGGTAAATCCCCCAGAAAGCGGTCCATAAAATCAAGTCTCTTTTATCTTCCTTTTCATCTATCTCTGAATCGAGATAGTTTTCAAGCAATGCCAAGCATACTTGCTGGCTCCAAACATTTCTTTGTGTGATTAAAGCTCCTAAGATTGCTTTTCTGGTATCTGAATCTGTATTTGCATTCTTTATAAAAAGCTCAAAGATAATTTCCTTTACTATTTTTCTATCATTTCTGGTCGATAATTCGTTAAATATATAATAAACTACTTTTCTTTTCGCTACCCCTTTATATTTCAAATCAACAACAGACTTCAATAATGCCTTTATTTTATCAATATCCTCCCTTTTTTCGAAGGATATATTTTTTATTACTTCCAATATCAGCCAACGATCTATTTTCCCTATATTGGTAGCTGATATCATTTGATCGACATAATCATTTAATGTAAACTCTACTGCCTGATTATCTGATTTCTTCTTAACTCCATCTATTTTACCGTTGATATCTTTTAGTAACAGTTCATCCTGTTCTTCAATAGTATTCTCCAATGCCTTATAGGAAAGTCCCCAACATACAATATAGAATCCGATAAACACATACATCATCTGTGCGATCGCAATTACAATAAATGCTAATTCCCATTTACAGGCAACAGATATAGTCATAAAAAGAATTTGGCTACACAGTGAAATAATAAAAAAGCACACATTCTTTTCTCCAAAACCAACTATCAGCTGGTCAATGAATCTGATTCCATACATCCGCTGTTCTGCCTTTCCCAATAAATAGCCGATAGGTACAGCTACAGCTCCCCATGCAATTGCTATAATAGGAATCACATTTTCAATTGTATATGTTCCCAGAGAGCTAGAACACTGAATCAAACACTTTGAAGCACAAATATTTATCACAAACGCAATAACTTCTGCAATAATGATAATTGTAGTCAAAACATTGGTTAATTTTTTTCCACAATTTTCTTCAAAACACTTTTTCCATATTACTTTATACATGTGTTCTTTAATCATTTGTTTTCTTTCCTAACTATTATAAATCCAATTAGATTGTACCATTCGCTTCCATATATGACCATTCGATATGATGTAATTCTCCAGTTTTTGGAATTTTATCCTACAAATTTCATTATTTCACCATTTTCCCACGGTATATCCAGCTGCTCGTAATACTGTTTTTCAATATCAAGAATCATATTATTACAATATCCTTTTACTTTTCTGTTATCTGTGTTCCTGCAAACAGTATTGAGCTGGTCAAGAACAAGTTCCGCCATCTCTTTTGCGATATCCACCTCATATTTGTCGCACCATTCTATGCGCCGATCTGCCAATGTTCCCCATCGGCATTTTTTCATTTATCTTACGAAGAAACATTTCCGGGAAAATAATCATATTTAAAATAAACTCTTTCGGAACTGCAATATTAAATTTCACGATAAAATAACATACATAAATTATTCTCCATGTTATATTGGTTGTTCCATCCTTACTGCTTCTCAATTTATACTTCTAAGTTACTGTAACCAGCAACTCATATGCAACATCAATATCTTCTTCCCTGCGATCAGTCTATTCGGATTTCATATCTGTCCCCATTCCTATAATCTCAATTTCACTTCCAACTCTCTGTATATTGCTCCATCTTCCCTATTTGTACTGTCTTTATATGCATCATAGATTTCCTGTACAAATTTTTCATCTTCCGTTTTTGGTTCACAATCTACCATAATCTTTTCTATATCACCAAAGTCACAAAATAGTTCAAAACTATCTTTACGCAAACTATAACCATATACTCCACTTAATGATTCACCTGTCATATCCCACAAAAAGCGAAAAATATTGTCTGGTGTTAACATATAACGAAATGCTTCTTTTATATTTACATTCTTGTTATACTTTAATGCATGATACCAGCCCCATATATTTTTATTTTTGTAATATCCATCTTTGTACAAATCAATTTTTTGCTCTATTATATGTACTGCCATATTCAATAATATTTCATAAACTTCTGCTGCTCTTCCTTTAAACTGAACTTCTGTTTCTTCACTCCCCTCTACTCTGTTGTGCCATATAATGGAATGAATCATATTCATCTTGCTATATTCATTTTGCGCATACATCAAAAAATGATCAAAAAATTCCTTTGACACCTGTTCGAGTGCTAAGGAAAGAATATAAATAGCACGTCTTTTTGCGCTTAATCTCAAGAATAGCATTGTATCATCTGCTGATGCTGCATAATCATATAATATATCAAACAGAATCTCCCATCCTCTCTGCGTCAGGTCTGTCGTATATAATTGGATTCTCTCAAATAGCAGTGTCTGTTCTTCTTTCTCATATTTTTTGCAAACAGTATATAACTTCTCTGTTGCATCTTCTTTTTTGTTTTCATTGCATAATCCTATAAATTCTCCCACCGCATTCTGAATATCCAAATTTTCATTCTTATGCCTCGTGAAATAAATAGGGAAAAAGTTTCCACTATAAATACGATGTTTCTTTATTGTTTTCTCATAATTTTCATCACCATATTCATAATTTAAAATATTATCTTTATGAGCAGCATAATGTTCTATATATGGAAAAAGCTTCCCCAAGAACTTTTGGCATCTTCTATTTTTCTCATTTTCAAACAGCTTCCCATAAAGCTCCTTTGTCTGCTGATTTCTTTTTTGTATTGTCTGATCTATATGCAATTCGTATCCAAACATCGTCTGCCTGTCACTGGATACAAAGTATTCTGCATTCTTCCAAATTGTCTCATATAATTCCCGATTCTCTCTTTTTATAAACTCAAGTATAATGTAATCACTGATATTTAACTGTGCTGCAAGATGTTTTCCCTGTTCTTCTGAGAAGAAATACAGTATGCTCATTATTGAATTTAAAAAGCGTTTAACATCTCTCACATCCTGAATATACTCCGCTATCAATGGCAAACAGTTAAAAATTTCCCTCTTTTCAGCATCTTTTATTTGGTATGTCTGCACCAAGTTATTAATGCAGTGAAACAGCAGATCCTGTTTGGTAGCATTATCCAATTCTGGAACACAGAATTCCATCTGTACAATCTTCTTCAGATATTCTGTACCATAATGCTGCTCAACAAGCATGCGCTCTAATATTCTTGGATCATAAGAAAGAATATAAACGACTTTGTCAAAATTGAGTACATCAGCGACTGTCTTTAGTAAAAGCAACGTTTTTTCAACTCCCAAGCGCTCAATATTATCCAAAACGAACACCAGACGATATTTTGAAAATGTCATATACGCATTAATACTATTACGGATATCTGAAATCGTTTTTTGATCTTCACTGTTTAAAAATGAAAATTTAACACCTCTGGTTGTTTCACTTATATTAAATATTAATGATAACAAGTCACGTTTCCAGCGTCTTTTCCTTATAACACTGTAGTCTACACCCGAGCGTTCGAAAATAGTATCCAGAATGCCACCAAATAAAGCTGCCTCATCTTCATAATTCCATGGATCAAAATCATCAATGACGATAATTTTTTCATCTTTTCGCAACTCTTTTTTGACGATATTTAAAATAGTAGTCTTTCCACTTCCCCAATTTCCACTCAGGCTAAGAACAAATTTCTTATTGGGATAGCAATCCTCTACTGTCCTGACAATGCTTTCTATCACCTCTTCCCTATGCAAAAGGTCATAATCACCTGCTTCTTCATCCAGTAAAATCAAAGTACCCTTATACTCATTTAAATTCCCATTATACAAATCTTTTAAACTATAGGTATTTGCCTGTTCTATATTTGTATATTCTTTTTCTGCCTTTGTCCGAACCTTTTTCCGGTAGCCTTGCAGTATACAACATATTACGATACACAAAATTGTCCCCACTAACTTGTACCACGCAAAAATCCGTGTATGCATAACGAGTGCCACTACTTCAAACAGAAAATACAATCCCAATGTATCAAGTAAACTACTTACCCACTTGTCTATTTCTAAATAAATTGGCATTTTTATTGAAACATCCACTCTGAAATATATGCAGAGAATCAAACTAACAACTATTACAATCGTCACAAATTCATATGCCCCTATACCATTAATAATCTGTGAAAAAACATTCCAGATATCCAAAAATAAAATAAGTAAAAATAAAATAAGTCCATTTAAAATCTGCTGCTTTGATTGTTTCATTGGCTCTCCTTTATGATTTTTTCTTTTTTTAACATCCCCATTAAAATATTTATTGACATCATCCAAATTCAATTCGCTAGCTTTTTCTGATTTTCTTTTCTTTAATCGTTTTAAATTTTTATCTACAATAAAGGCTTTTGCCAATTTTTCATATTTTTTTCTATCATCCACTGATATTCCCATATCAATTTTTTTATTTTCTTCCCAATTCCACATATAATCCATGATTATCAAAACTGTTTTTATTTTTTCATCCTCATAACATCTCGTCTTTATCTGTTCTATTATTTGCTTTAATTTCTTTTTTTTGCCACTTTGTTCTGCTGTCTCCGCAAATACTACAATATTTTTTACGGAACGTATATATTTATACCAAATTCCCTTTTTCCACAATGCATACTCTGACACATATCTTCTCGGAAACTTTTCTAAAGTAATCTGATATCCCTGACATCCATATACAATGCCAATAAAGACTGTTGCTAATCCCTTACACAAAAGTGTGCAAACTAAAATTCCTAATGTACATCCCACAGTGATCCAACCACCATGGGAATAACTAAACTCATAAGTCCAAATAATAAACCCACTAAACAAACCACATATGATGCCACTTCTCACTTTCGTTTCTATGAAACAATTTTTATTTCCCAAATAGGATGCATATTCTATTTTCCTAATTCCTTTTTTGCTTACCTGTTCAGAATATTTCATATATTCATCCAGCAAATAGTTTATTTGATTTTCCAAAATATTGGAATCCCATTTCCACTCGACCTTTTCCATCTCATCATTTCGAAAAAATTTATATAAAACATTCAACATCTTTTTTACTGCAGTATTCCCAAACAATAAATCCAAGATAAACCATACAATACGTATAAATTGACACACATATAACACAAAACAAAGTATCAAGGAATTTTCTATTATGTATATCCCTAAGTAATTACTAGATTTTACCCCTACCATTACCTCTTCTATCAGCAATAATATATACGCCACCCCTACCAACATCAGCATATTACGCAACATATTATAAATTCCATATTCTTCAACAACTTTATCTACCCCACATACTATAAATTTCTTACTATTCCAATTGATAAAAATTCCTAAAAAAGTTATGAGCGTTATGTAAGTTGTAATCATTATTCCTGGTAAATCATTAATATTGGGCTGTATAACATCTTCTAACTTTTTCCAGCCTATTGACTTTGCCGCTTCCCAAAATATTATATATACACCCCCGAAAACAAGTATTGCAAAAAACGTTTTTGCGAACAAGTTGCTCCAAAAATCATCCTTATAAAGAGGATTTATTTTCTTACTATCAACACCGAAATAATATTCTACACTCGCTTTGTTTTTATGAAATCTGGTCCATCCAACCACTTCATATATAATAACAAGTACCATCATTGCACCGATTGCATAATGTTCTTCAAGAACTTTTCCTAAAATTTCAAACACATTTTTCATAAATTCTATTAATCCCATTATTCCATTTATCCTCCTAAGAGGGAAAAAGCTTTAGAATCTGGACATTTCTCCGTTGCCTTTTCCAGAACTATTTTATATCAAATCATTATACGAGATATAACTGACAGAGAACTTTGGATTGAGTATCCATTTGAACTCATTCCACCCAAAGAGCAACAAAGCATGCTTGACCTTCTACATATGTTAGATATAAACATAACAGATAAATCATTTATTGAAAAAGCAAAGCAATGGTTTGGCGCTAAACCGCGTTGGATCAACCACATCTACACCAAAGATGATTTTCTCTCTTAAATAATAATGCCATATGCTTTCTATTGATTTGGAAAGTATATGGCACATTTTGTATTTCTAAGACTATTCTTTATAATCCATTAACTGAGTTGCTTTTTCTTCACCATACAACGTTTCTTAAAGAATGAAATGCCATAGCAGAGAATTTGGTCGTAATCATCCTCATCATTCCAACATTTTTTACAAATAGCACTTAACAATTAACATTAATTCGAAAGAACATCACGAAAATTAGCATGAACAATCTTAATACTGTCTGGTTCGTTATAATACTGTGCAACTAACTCATATATTTTTATCAAATTGTTAAATGTATACCTTTTTCCGTCAATCTTCGTGAACGGTCCATCACTCTCAATCAATACTCTTGTTTTTGGTATCAAGCGCAATTTTTCTTTGCCTTTTTCATTTGTCACCATATTTGAGTTAAGCGAAAAATAACATCCTATATCCAATAATTGTTGCAATTGTTCTGCATTTCCATTAAACCAATGGATAATGCACCTGCGAGGACGATATTCTTTCAAAATAGATATTGCTTCTTTTTCTGCCCTTCGAATATGCACAGACATTAATTTATTCTTTTCTGCACATGCTCTTACAATTTTCTCAAAATGCAAACATTGTTTATCACATGAAATATGACTTTGTCTTGTAAAATCAAGACCAATTTCTCCTACATAATTAGTTTCATCGAGCAAATTCATAAAATTGTAAAAATCTGTCTCAGTTAATGATTTCTCCTGTGGATGAAATCCAAGTGCAAATTTCAAATATTTTGTTTCCGGATACATACGTTTGCAAGATATATATACTCCAGGCGAATTCGTCATACACAATGTATATTGTTTTCTTTCATTAATTCCAGCATATATTTTCTGATGCTCTTTGTAATAATCCAGATGAAAGTGTGTATCAATAAGATGTTGTATCATAATCCAAGATACTCCTTCATTCTCTGATCAGCAGAAAAAAGTTGTACCAAATCATCTATACTTTTCTTGTATAAAGTTAAAAATTTTTCAACTTCCTCTTCGGTTAATTCTCCTACACATCTAATATATCTTTTTAATTCTTCATCCGAAGAGTGTTTACAACGATAAACACTTCCAAGCACTGCTCTTAAATCTGCACTCTTCTCACTTTCTTCATATGCCATCAGAAAATCATAATTTTCTCCTTGATAAGAATACTTTTTCATCTCATCTATATCCAAAAGTGAACTTTTGCGAATCAGACACGGATAACAGTATCCACAATTTATAGGATATTCTTTAGAGCCATTTTTATTATATCGTGCTAAACAAGGATGTGAGCACGAAATCGTATCTGCATAACATCTTTTAAATGCCTCTGTATCTTTAACCTGCCTTACAATCTCTCTTTTTGTATTGTACGCAAAGAAATTGGTAATAGTATTTTTTATTCCTACCTGTTCTAAGATGTTATTAAATTGTCTTAAAAAGTATGGATGAGTAGTTCGTGTACTACAAGTTCCTTTTCTACCTCCTGTTAATGGAATATTAAGTCCAATAAATCCATTTTCTGGAATGTATACCGGTACATTTTCTCCCAAAATACCTACCACGCTAAGTGCTGCACACAAAAACAGTAATGATCTGCCACGAGAAGTATTTTCACTCCCCTTCAATTTTCCTTCCTTCTCACTTATAGGAGCTCTGGAACCAGCTGTAAAACTAATAAATTTAACAGATTGTTCTGGATAAAGACTCTGAAAAGCTCTGGCAAATAAATTCTGTCTTTTTGCAAGTTTAGGATATTCGTTATGTCCGATCAGACAAGGAGAAGTGCCTTGCTCTAATAATTTAACTGCACCACAAAAAGAGTCTAATCCTCCTGAAAATAAACATACACAATCACAGCTTTGAACATTCAGATGAATCCTATTTACATGTTCCCTATAACTATATATTACCTCACTTCTTCTAAATGTAATATGCCAATGATCCCCTGTCAAAAAACTTAGTGTGTTTTCCCATTGTAATTCCGTGCACTTCCATTTATCATATTCCAATACCGGAATAGATACGCTTATCTCTCTCGTCCAACAGTCTTTAAACATTCTTCTGGATACTCTCTTATCCAAAGCAAAAATACTCAAACCTATTATGAACAAATCTTCATATATCGCAGGAATCTGCAATTGATCCATTTGATACCAACTATTCGCTATATTCGTAAATATCGTACTATATTTTTCTCGATTAATCGAAAACACATACGCATCCTGCCATTCGGCATCCGGTCTTTTCTCTTGTTCCTTATCGATCCAAAACTGCATTCTTAATCCTCCCCATAATACTTTTCAAATACAGACAAGGCATCCCTTAATGCATCCTCTACGATTTGTGATGTTCCCATGTTAGAAAAATCGACTGTTTTCAAATTGTTCAAATTCAGTTCACCGTCAATACTATTTTCTATATATTCATGCATATCATTTAAAATTTCAGATGTTTGTGCTGGTGTTTTACCCTTAGATATTTTTTCTTCATATCGGAAATCAAAATTTTCCTTTATGTATTCTTTTAACATTTCCTTCAATAACACATCAACCGAAATATTCCCTATGTCTGCAATATTCTCTATTTCTAAATTATCCATAGCTTGTGACAATGCATCAGCTGCCATATTATCTTCTACCGATGCACCATAATTCGTAAATTCATGTAGTAATTCTGTCCAAACAACTTCTGATGATTTCCCAATAAGATCTTCACGATCATATTCACGTAATGCATTGTCTATGCCTCCAGATGCAACTTTTTGCGCAAAACCTAGGACTCCGGCTGCCGCTGATTGAAAACTACCACCTGTTGACATATCTGTTTTCATTGCTGTAGCATATTTACTGACCGCTTTTGCTTTAGAATCAAAATCTCTATTGTTTACAAATGATGTCACTGCCCTTTTCGCTGTTGACCAATGTGGCGTTGTTGGTGCTATATATCCTTTCGATGTACCCATATTAGCTTTTCCTCTGTTCTTTTATTTCTGCAATCTGCTCGTCTGTTAACGTTCCTCTTTTTATCATTGTTTCCAATGCTGTATTCATACTTCCTGCATCACTATTATACATTGTTCTTAATGCAGCCATATCACCTGCTCTAATTGTAACTGTTGATTTTCCAATTGCATCCACTATTTTTCCTTTATATACATCAAAATTCAAAAATAAATCTCTTATAACAAAGAACTTCATCTCACCTTTTTCAATTTTAGGTACAATGACTTTAAATACATCTGAAATTTCTTCTGCGCTTAAATTTTTCATATCTTTTATAATAGCCATCATTTGACCCGCCTTAGCTCGTCCAATTCTTTCCAAAATTTCTTTTGTATTTCTACTGAATCCAGACTCATCAATACTAGAACTCTTCAAATTTTCTCTTGTCAAATAAAAATATTTTTCCAAACGATAGTTTTCCAATTCAACCGGTTTACATTCTAACCACTTTTTTATTTGTGGTGTGTTCCATTGATTTTGACCATCTAGATCCCCATTCACAACTTCCGTTCGAATTTCTTTAAATTTTTTATTTTCAGTATCAAATTCTTTATTCCATTCATTCAATTGTATAAACAAATCATTATCCAGCTTCTGCAGCACTAGCAATTTGGCTAAAATGGAAATATCAATTTCATCACCATAATAAATTTTTGCCAGTTGACGTTTGGTAATAAATGTGTTCAAAAAGCGTTTTGTCTGACGTGGATTACCTTTCAGCGTAGTGGCAACAATTTCTCTTATTTCATCTATAATACTTGACATTTCATTAAAAGTCGATTTTCCTTCACTCTTCCAGCTTAGATGCAATTCGTCAATCAGCCTATTGATCTCTTCCAGTGTAATTACATCCCCTGAAATTGTCCTTTTTTCTTCAAACAGCTTAGATATTAAATGTTTAAAGCTTTCCTGTTCCAAATAGCTTTGAGCTACCAATAATAATAAATAATTTTGTATATCCTTTGCAGATAATTCTGGAATATATATTGGCAATTGAATGATTTTTTCAATGTATTCTTTATCCAGTTCCACATCAAACCCATTCATTGGCGGATATTTTTCACGTATGGAATACTTTATAACATTTTCATCTGCAGCAATAATAAATGTCGTTCTATCAACAGCTAAGAATAGTTTAATTACTTCCAGTATTTCAATTATCCGTTCTGGACGGCATCTGTCCAAATCATCTATCATTACAACTACATTCTTAATATCGTCATTTTTCAATGCATCAGAAAATTCCTCTCTAAATTTCCTGATATTGTTTATCGTGCCTTCGTCATTTGACGCATCTTCCTCTTTCCAATACTCATCTTTTAATGATTGTATGGAATTTGCTGCATTTTTGACTGTATTTCCAATTTCTTCAGCACTTCCCGTCACATTTAACAACATAGGCAATGGATTCCCTGTGGCTGCACTTGCAACTATAGGAGCGAGCGTAGATACTGCTTTTGTTCCTAGTTTAAACCAGTCCACCCTTTTTATTAATTTACCCAATTTCTTTTTGGCTTCTATAGGAACTTCCTCTTTAAGTTCCTGTAATAAAGCCTCCATAATTGCAGTTTTAGCATCGTCATATGATTCAAACATCCATGCATTAATAGTTACACAAATAATCCCATCCTGACCCTCAAGTTTTTCATCTATCAGTTTCAACAAGGTGGACTTTCCTGCTCCCCATAATCCAAACACCCCAATTGTCAATGGATTATATTCTTCGTTTTTTGCGAAATCAGCAATTATTCTTGCATACGGTTCATAAAATAAAATATCAATATCTGACGCATTATCTAACCACATAAAAGCCCTCCATTCACGATACTCTTTGCCACAATATTTCAAATCTATTGTATCCTTTTTTCTGCCAAATACCATTCGATATAATGTAATTTCAACATTTGTAATGCTACATTTGTAGTATGGTTGTTTTATATTTAAGAGCTCCCTCTCAGAAGCCCTTAATACATTCACTGTCTGCTACTTTATTACACTATTCTCCTCTCGATCTATCTTAATCTGATAAACCTACCTCTTATAAAAGCAATTATCTGTATTACCAGGTGCCGCATGTCCTTTTAAAACCAAACGGATTTCAATTGCTTCTAAGCGTTTTGCATATCCTTCACTTCCTGATGCTTCTCCATTTTTTGCCCAGCCAAGCCATCCAAAATCCTGACAATGTACTCGATAATATATGTCATACTTTTCTGCTGCCTGACCAGTCAAATTAATTTGGATTGCTTCTAAACGCTTTGATTGACCGGCTGTGCCACTCATCTGATCATTTTCCTTCCAATCTTGCCAGCCTATGTCCTGAATCTGGGTTCTATATTGAATTCCACCATTTATCGAAGATGACAACTTGATATTAATAGCCTCCAAGCGCTTTGACTGTCCAGATGTTCCACTCATTTCACCATCTGAAACATATTCCTGCCAGCCTATATCCTGCACATGTGTTCTATAGGAAACCATTGCCTCCGTAACAAATGGTCGATCTGTACTGCCCGGCGCTGCCTGTCCTTTTGAAACCAATCTAATCTCAATGGCTTCCAATCGTTTTGAATAGCCCTCGCTTCCAGAAGGCTCTCCATTTTTTGCCCAATCAAGCCATCCAAAATCCTGACAATGTACTCGATAATATATGTCATACTGATCTGCCACTTTACCATTTAATTTAATTCTTATAGCTTCCAATCGTTTTGACTGACCTGTTGTACCTGCCATTTGACCATTTGAAACCCAACCCTGCCAGCCTATATCCTGCACATGTGTCTGATATTCCACAGAACCTTCCAAATCAGATGATAAGTGAATATTAATGCCTTCTAATTTCTTCGACTGACCAGATGTTCCACTCATCTCACCATCTGAAACATATTCCTGCCAGCCTATATCCTGTACATGCGTTCTATAAGAAATCAATTCTGTTAGCTTATTTATAGTTTCTTCTTTCGTTGCTGAGCATTGTGTACATGTATATCTAATAATTCCTTCACTGTCAAATGTAGGTGCTTTCACTACTACACCAGAATCCCATACATGCTGCGTATGCCCGCCAGCTGGCTTATTTTCATTATATGAAACTTTGAATTCTAATTGTGTCGCCTTACCTATTGCATATAATTGAGCTTTCGAACCATTACTGAACCAATCCATTTGATTAATGGCATATGCCAGAATCCCATTCTGAATTCCAGATATGCTTGGCGGGTATGATGAATTATCAGCGGAAATTGTAAAATTCGTTGTTTTAGCATCCAACTGAGCCTGAATTCTATCTCTATAGTTTTCTACCCACTTTGCTGCCTCTCCATTTTTTACAAAGTAATTATCCGCTAAGCTTGCAGATCTCGTTCCATAACCATCTGCAGTATATATCTTTTCGTGTCCAGGATGTGCTATTGCCATTAATTCATCTGTTAGTCCAAAATACAAATGTCTGTTATCAAAACTATAATACTTATTATTAGAATCATCCCATGTACAATCTACCTGATACCATTGACCATCCATTTTAACAGCATTCCATGTATGTCCATCATACGTATCTCTTGTTTCTGCATTTTCAATTCCAGCAGCTGACAGTAATTGTGAATATGCACTTTCATACGCCTGACATGTTCCTGTTCTTCTTGTCAAAGCACTTTCTGCTGAAGACCATTTCAATGAATTGTCATAATCTAATTGCTGTAACAACCAGTCATGTAACCATAACGCTTTTGCATAATCAGAGCCATCTGTTTCACTCTTGCACTGATTAACAGCCGTTTCTACTATAGACCTAACGCTTGGATAGTTTTTATCAGACACCTTAATATAAGTATTTGTACGCAGAAAATATACTCTGGACTTCTTATCTATAACATGAAATCTGAAATTATATGTACCAGATGCTGTCATCGTGAACGTATAATCCTGATAGCTACATTCCTTTGAGTACTCTATCCATTCTCCCCTACTAGGGTCTGCAACCGACTCATAAGCATTTTCATTTGGATTCGAGTAGCTTGGTGCTTCCATATTAAACTGATATGTTCCGCTTCCCCCTGTCGCAGAAACATGAAAAGTAAGTGGCTGTCCTAATACAGGTTCATTCCACTCTACTTTTAAAACAACATTACCTGATGCATCAGTAGCAGTATCACTATGCGCATAGGTAGTTTCCTCTGCATTAACTTTCAGCGTATTATTATTCCATGTAAATATTAAAATACATGCTAGTGCAATAAGTATTTTAACTATCCATTTACATACAAATCCATAGCTATCTGTTTTTTTTGTCATTGTTCTAACACCTCTTCATCCTTCATTTTTTGATACAACCATAACCTACTTATCTTTAAACGCCCAAAACTTATTAATCATAAAATTCAATGGCACACTAACCACTAAATTAATAACAGGCGCTATAAATTCAGAGATTCCACATATTTTTACCCAAAGTATCAATAATATACTATTCAAAAAAAGACCCGTAAACGAATATGAAATATATGTTTTTGTAAGTGCTTTCCACCATATTCTTTCTGTGTCCACCGAAGCAGCAAAAACCATCTTATTGTTCCAGTAAAATGACCATAATACACTTAAGATAAACGCAACAATCTGTGCAAACAAATAATCTGTTTTCGGCAAAAGACATGCCGTCTGCAAAATCAATAACGTTCCCGCATATAAAAGATAGCTAATCACCGTATTTGACACACCCACAATGCCAAATTTAACAAATTGCATGATGACATCATGTTGTACATCCTGATAACTTCTTCTCAAAACTCTTTCCATTATAAACTTCATTACCGCATATACTACGTTTTCAATCCACGTCCATATTTTTGTAAACAATTTAGGTTTACTCCTCGTATTATATTTACTCACTTCATCCATATGTCTCATATGCTTTTTTATAAAAATGCATAATGATATTAACTAACCAATTTGGCCAAAACTTTCTAAACATATAAATATCATCTTTTTCTCTTTTATGATCTACAATCCATTCTTTACTTGTTGCTCCATCATGCACACGATAATAAGTCAACGGCTTGTCCACATAAAGAAAAGCCCCATCCATTTCTGATATTTTATAAAAAGTATCCCAGTCTATGTTAAATTTCAGTTCCGATGTAAAAAACGAATTGCCGAGTTTACTTTTTCGATATGTAACTGCCGGACAGCAAATGCTATTTCCCAACGACAATACTTTTTTCTTCCAAAACTTACTTCGCGCCATCCAATCGTATTTTAATGGCGTGCGTAATAATTTTCGGATCTTTGAATTAATATCTCTCGGTCCAATTTTTCCATTTTTAATTGGAACATAATCCGATACAAATGCAATCGCATCCTTCACTCCCACGACCTTTTTCTGCATTTCCTCCACATAAGCCGGATTATATCTGTCATCTTGATGTGCAATAGTAACCCATTCTGTGTCTGCTGAATCATATGCAAAATTCCAATCATCACGAATATCGCTCTTACCATTTCTAATGAAAAGTGGTATTTGATACTTATTAGCAAGATTTTTGATATAATCATTCGGCGTAGATGTAGCCATGATAATATTTGTTTTCACGGTCTGATTAACCAGTGACAAAATACATTCTTCCAAAAATTCCGATTCTTTATATGCACATATTGCAAAGGTGTGATCAATTATACCCTTTTTTTCTTTACTCGTTTTCATTTCCCTTATCCTTCAAAAATTCCTCCACAATGTATCTTGGTCTTTCTTTTGTTTCAAGATAAATCTTACCAATATATTCACCAATAATACCGATTGCAAGAAGCTGGAGACCACCAATGCCCCAAATTGACACAACAATTGTTGACCACCCTGCTACCGTGTTACCAACAAAATGTCCAATTGTATAATATAAAAGTAAAATAATACTGACAATGAATAAAAATATTCCAAGTGCAGTTATAAAACGAATTGGCTTAATGCTCAATGAGGTAATACCATCTAATGCAAATGCAACCATCTTTTTGAGCGGATATTTAGACTTACCAGCAAAACGCTCATGCCGTTCATAAGTAACAATTCCTGTTTTAAATCCCAGTAATGGCACCATTCCCCGTAAAAAAAGATTTACTTCTTTAAAGCCTTCTAATTCATGAATAGCTCTACTGCTCATAAGCCTATAATCAGCATGATTATAAACAATTTCCACTCCCATATGGTTCATCAGTTTATAAAAGCCTTCTGCCGTATGCTTTTTAAAAAAAGTATCTGTTTTTCTGGCACTACGGACACCATATACAATCTCACATCCATCATAATACTGCTGTACAAATTTGTCTAATACCTCAATATCATCCTGTAGATCAGCGTCCATTGAAACAACCATATCACATTCATCTTTTACGGTCATTAAACCTTCCAATAATGTATTTTGATGACCTCGGTTTCGGGATGACTTAATTCCAAGTACCAATGGGTTTTCCTCATACATCTGTTTAATCAAAGTCCACGTCTTATCTTTTGATCCGTCATCCACGAATACCATACGACTCTTTTCCGACACCAGACCAAACTGTATCATCATACTTAATTTTTCAGTAAGTCTTCTTTCTGTCTCTGGTAACACTTCCTGCTCATTGTAGCAGGGAATGACCAGATACAATGTCTTCTTCTTCCGTTTTTCCATAATATTACATCCTTCATAACTTCCTTAATATGCAACAAAATATAAACTATTTCCATCAAATACCATCTGTTCATCTAAATTTAAAGAATCCCAATCTTTTTTTGAAAATCTGTTTGCAAAAGAAGCATCATCCATCAAAACAGTAATATACTCCTTATTATTATAATAATTAATTGCCTCTACACAGCCCCAAGATACATTATAAATTCTCTCGCATAATTCAAACTGTTGAAAATCAATTGCTTTATATTTATAGCTAGGATTATCATCATTCCGAATATAAATTGTGTCTACAATCTGTCCGCTCTTTTCCTCATACAAGTCAATTTTTTGTTGAATCATATAGGCAACTTGTTCATCCAATCGATTAGTCGCAATTACATTTTCTGATATCATTTGAATATTAACAATATTGGTTCCCATAACTATTACTGCGAGTATCCCCTCTATACACAAGCTCAATTTATCAACATTCCATACTAATAAAATTATACATGGCATAGAAAATATTGACCAATAGCTAATAATAGAACGTGGTGCCATCCATACTGTTGATGCCAATAAATGTGGAACATAAACGACTCCCCTGACACACACAATTAAAAGAAAAATATATATATATTGTTGCCATGCTTCTCGTCTGTAAATTAAAGTTACTATAATCATTCCATACATTATTATCAACGCAATCAAAACCATGTAGGCAGGCATAAATCCATGCGTATTAAAAAACAAATTTTCAATATTACCACAAATTTCTTTTATATTAGACAAAATTCCTTGCAGTCCCCTATCTTCTGTCCTACTTTCTGCCTGAGCAATTCCTATCTTTTGTAAAACCCGTAAAAGTCCAATATTAAATATTCCTGCCCCCCCACCACATAGCAGTACTCCTGCACTATTCCAAAATGCACTTTTTGTCAACTTGCCTTCATTTAAAATATAAATATCAATCAATGCAAAATATACAAAAAAACCTATTAACGCTTGATAAAAACTCACTGACATCAACATAAATAAAAACATTAACAACCAATTTTTTATAGTCATATTTCTGTCTATCTGAAGTAGTGCAAGCATAACCAACACAATACCAAAACACCACGCCAGCACCATTTCTATATAGACAAAAAAATCTATCATAAATACGTTGCAAAATACAATTATAACACTTGTTTTTAAAATAATATCATATTTCAAATTATGTATATGTTTTTTTAAATGTATATACAACGTACAAGAAACAATAGATAATGTGATAATCAATATATATGTAAATATTCTCTGGTGTGTTACAATATTAATGTTTCTAAATAATCCAAACACAACATAATTACCAAAACGTCCTAAATTAAGATTGCCAACATATGCGTTCGTACTATTCCTCGAATATGCATACGCATCAATTGAATAATGTCTGTTTAGCATAATAGCAAACACAATTAAATAAAACAGACAAAATCCTATGTATTCTTTTATATAATACTTTCGTCTTTCCTTATGCAATATTTCCTCTCCTTGTATTTCATTTCCATAGAATTCACTAAGCCATTGCTAGGCAAATTTTAACCTCATAAATCAGAAAATAAATCTTCCTGATACAGACCTTTTTCTAACATTTTTCCAAAGCTTTCCCTTACGTCTGCCACGTCCTCTTTGTAAGTCATTCCATACCATGTATCATTACTTTTCAACACTTTCACTGACATCTTTCCCTGTTTTACCAGTTCACCAATAAAAATTGGTATTAAATACTCTGCTTGCAATGGATTTTCTGGCACATCTTTTTCAAAAAATTCTGTGAAACCCTTTTCTAATACATCTAAAAATTCTGGTGTCAGTCCCCACATATTCATGGATACAAGGGATTCTGTGTCAATAGCTACACCATTGACTTCTGCACCTTTTGAAGTTTTCACTATATTCTTTGTTTCAATAACTTCTGTTAAATTGTTTTCTGCGTCCATCTTGCAAATACCACGGGTCACACCTCCATTGTCTGACAGGGTATTCTTCAACACAAATCCTGCCATACAAGATTTACCACCATTTATCAGATACTCATGAACAGCCGAAAAGCCATCTTTTCCATAATAATCATCTGCATTAATTACTATAAAAGGACTATCTATCACACGCTTTGCTGAAAGCACAGCCTGTCCAGTTCCCCACGGCTTTGTACGTCCCTCTGGCAAACTTTCTGGAATATCATTAATATTCTGGAATGCATAGTCTACAGTCACCTCATGAGCTTTACAGATATTCTCAATACGATTACCAATGACCTCTTTAAACTCTTTCTCAATATCTTTTCGAATAATAAACACTATATGATTAAAACCTGCTTCAATTGCATCATGGACTGAATAATCCATAATAATATGATTATTATCATCCACTGGCTCTAACTGTTTAATTCCTGTCCCAAATCGACTGCCAATACCGGCTGCCATAATTAGTAATGTCGTTTTCATTTTTATTTTAATTCCTCTACTTTCTTCAATGCTGCTTCAATTACCTTGTCCATATCATAATACTTATAACTTCCAAGTCTTCCTCCAAAAATAACGTTTTTCTCACCCTCTGCCAATTGACAATATCTTTCATAGAGTGAGTCGTTTTTCTCATTATTGACAGGATAATATGGCTCATCTCCTTTATGCCATTCGCTGGAATACTCTTTCGAAATAATGGTAACCGGCTGCTTTCCGAACTCAAAATGCTTATGTTCAATAATTCTTGTATATGGCACTTCTCTATCTGTATAATTAACAACTGCATTTCCCTGATAATTATCCATCTCGTACCGTTCCTGCTCGAATCGGACTGAACGATACTCTAATACACCCAATTGATAATCAAAATACTCGTCAATCATTCCTGTATAGAGAACTCTATTTGAAACATTACCATTCTTAGCTACAAATTCTTTATAGTCTGTATTAAGTAAAACCTCTGTTCCCTCTAACATTTTTTCGATGATTCGTGTGTATCCACCGATTGGTATTCCCTGATAACGATCATTAAAATAATTGTTATCATATGTAAATCTCAATGGTAATCTTTTAATAATAAAAGCCGGAAGTTCCTTGCAGTCTCTACCCCATTGCTTTTCTGTATATCCTTTAATTAATTTTTCATAAACATCACGTCCAACAAGTGATAATGCCTGTTCTTCAAGATTTTCTGGATCTGTAATATTCAAATCAGCAATCTGAGACTGAATGATATCTTTTGCTTCCTGTGGAGTAACAATCCCCCACATTTTACTAAATGTATTCATATTAAACGGAAGATTATATAACTCATCCTTATATCTTGCAATCGGTGAATTAATGTAATTATTAAACTCTGCAAACTGATTGATATATTCCCATATCTTTTTATTAGAAGTATGAAAAATGTGTGCACCATATTTATGCACATTGATATCTTCAATCTTCTCGCAGTAAATATTTCCACCTATATGATTTCTCTTATCAATAACAAGACATTTTTTTCCCTTTTTTTTCATTTCATAAGCAAAAACCGCACCATAAAGTCCACTTCCAACAATCAAATAATCATACATTCCTATCAATACCTCTCTTTCTATCATCCATTTTCTTTTCCAAATACTATTATAAACTTCTCCGTCCACTATTTTCCTAGTAACTTTTTTTTCATGCTCTTACATAAGTTCTCCCACATCATCCCTGGATCATCCTGCTGCTTCCTAAGTATATCATTCTCCTCTCTAACTTTGCCAAACATATCCAAATACACTTCGTCCTGCATATCGACAACTACGACATCCGCCAAAGCTGCCAATAATGTATCCAGCCAATAAATATGTGATGTTGGAGATGCATATATCAAAACATCCACATTATCCATTATCAACTGTTCATAAAAAGCATTGCAACGTACTTCATACTCCCCCCAATTGGCACTAATTGAATTTGGCAAATACACAACCTTGCCGCCATACTTTACCATATCAGATGTTAATTCTCTTCGATCCTGGTCAGTATATATTATCACATCATTTCCATGTTGAATCAGCCCATGCATGCACTGCAAGACTTTTTCATCCATATTACTGTATCCCAAATAGCGATAATAAATTGCAACCTTTTTATGCCCTGTTATTTTTGCCCTGCTATAAATATCCTGTCCTTCTTCAAAATATACTCTTGCCATTGCCTTTGTAATTTCATTTGGCTTAAAATACTTGCGCAAAATTTTAAATCCTTGCTGCGTATCCTCTTTTTTCAACTTATTATGCCAGCAATCCAAACAATCCCACAGTATCTTATCAGAAAAACAGCTTAATTCTTTCTGAAATTTTTTACTTTCTCCTTTTTCATCAAGAAATTTTCTTACTAGCTCAGATGCCATAACACCTGAACATCTTTTTTCCAATTGATCCAGTGATAATATATCTCCACCAGTTATACCTATACCAAGATTGTAATTATAATATTTCTTTACTATGCCAAAATAATTTTTTGCATAATACATAAGAAGGAAAAAAATATAACGATCCTCAGATGCCACCAGTCTGATCTGCTCCATACTATCAAATGCCTGTTCACATATCTCCCGTCTCCATATCTTATTAGTAATATTGAAGTCAAACATCTCATCTACAAAACATTTTTCAATCAGACTTCCCTGTAATTCTCCCTCATATGGTGTGAGGAAATTGGTAACCCAGTCTTTTAAATTATCTGATACATTCTCATTTGCATGCAAAACAGTACCAAAATGCAGCACATCTACCGGATGTTCTATAAGCAGTTCTAAAAGTTCTTCACAAGCAGACACTTCCAGATAATCATCACTATCCACAAACATAATATATTGTCCTGTGGCCGCTTTAACCCCAATAACTCTTGCACGCAAAGTCCCCATATTCTCATCTGCATGAATCACTTTGATACGATTATCCCTTACAGCATAATCATCTAAAATCTTTCCAGATCCATCTTGTGATGCATCATCTATACAGATAAACTCTATATCCGAAAATGTCTGTGATAATAGACTGTCTATGCACTGATTTAAATATTTTTCAACATTATATACCGGTACTATAATTGATATTTTTGCCATATTTTTCTAAAAAAGAACTACTATATTACAGTCCCCTTTTTCCTATGCCCTTTCTAATTCCTGCTGAAGCCTTGAAAAACTTATCAATCGATCTGGATAGTGTTCATCCGGGTTTTCAATTTCTCTTTTAGCAACTCGCTTTAAGATTTTTAACAAATTACTATATTTTTCCTCTTTATGCTCCTGTAAAAAGCGATATAAATATTTCACAACTGATTCGCTATACATTTTAACATCTTTTCGTATTCCAAGGATAAGATCTATAATTTCTTCATAATCTTCATCCTCCATGTCATCCAACAGCTGTTCTATATTATACTCTGAGCCATTTTCTATCACCTGATGTAATGTATTTATGTTCTGTGTAAATGGTAAAAACGTTTTCTCATCAATATTCACGATAATGAATTTCTTGATATCCCTTATCGTCACATTGGTTTCTATCGTATTGCCTTTAAACACAGAAAATAATTCCGGATATTTTTCCCACACCTGTTCCTGAACTATAAAATTAAACTGTATTTCTTCTCTATCTTTGTTAAAAAAAGATATTAAACCTCTGATATTTTCTATCACCTGGTCTGCATTTTCCTTAAGCATCTCTTCCTTGATATTGATCATCAAACGCAATTCATCCGTCGTTTTATATTCCTGCTTATCCTTCTCTACTCTCGATACAGGTTCTCCTTTTTTTGAAAAAGCCAACACTGACCTACCTCTCACTGTGTGTGTAAGCATATCAATCACCTGTGACGCTGTTGTTATTTCCGACTGATTTTTCGCCCACCAGGTTGCCTGACCATTCAGATTTCTGGTCAGCAACAGAATTAATTTTACACCAATACTTTCAATATCATTATTTTCACTCTTTAATATCTCAGTACATTCCCGACCTTTTTCATCACTTGCAACTGAATATATAGTTGTAAGGACATATGCATTTCCCCTTTTTTTAATACTCTTTCTTATTTGTGAATTCGATATACCATACAATTCTTCCTTATATCGATATTTCAGAAACATATTTGCATCCTGATTCAGAAACTGCTCTACTGCCAAAAGTCTTATCAAATGCTCTCCTTCTATAAACATATGATCTAGCAGCTGCTTTTTCATGCCGTTCATCAATAATTTTTTATTACGTTCTATTTTTTCATTATTCAAAATATAATCTGAAAGTTCTTTATAAGCACCCAATATATCCTCACTTTCTATCGGATAACGGTTACTCAACGCAATCTCTTGTTTGTAATATATCGGTATCAAATCTTTCTGTGCAACATTCAGTTTTTGAAATAAACTTCTTGCCTTTACAACCCCTTCTTCAGTCGCAACAACCTTCGACATTGCAACAGCATATCTTTTCTTTCCTATATTCTGCATTAACTGCAGAGCCATATTTAATCCTTCTATATTTTCATTATTTGGATATGCAATAAATATGACCTGATTTGATAACGTCAAAAGAGAGAGCGATCCCCATTGATTAAATCCTGCTCTCGTATCAAGCAAAATAATATCAACATTCAGCTCTTTCTGGACATACGCAAATATTTTACTGAACACATCCTCTTCCTGAATCTGCTGTGTCTGCAAACGTTCAATCTGATAAAGATAATCCTTATTCATGGTTTTTAGTGCAGGCATTACGAAAATTTCCCCAGAAACATTTTTTAACTGAAGTGAACAGAAAATATCATTGATTCTGACATCCTCACTTCCCTGTATAACTTTTCTGTACAGATATTCTATAGTTCCGTATTTGACTCCGCTAATTTCATCATTTACTTTGTCATAAAAAATATTGTGCAGACTTGGTGCCTCAACATCTAAATCAAGCAGCATAACCCTTTTCCCTGCCGCCGCAAGATTGTATGCCGTTTCAATCAATGCGATTGTCCTTCCAACTCCGCCTTTATATGAATAAAAACTGATGACCTGAGTCTCCGTCTTGTTTTCTTTCGGTATATCATCTGCATACAGTGCGTCTGACCAGGATAAATAGTCATCTCTCTTTCTTATCTTTTCGATATGAAGTTCTTCAGCCTGTTCTACGGAATAAATATTTACAAATCCTATCTGGTAGTTTTCATCTCTTTTCTCTACTTCTTTTTCCAACAGTTTTTTCAGATCAGCCCGTTTTATATCTGAATCAGTTACAACTGTCACATGTATCTTTCCCCTTTTACTTACGATTACCTGTACCCATTCATTCTCTTTCAACTGATATCTATTTTGAATTACAGCTTCTAAGTCTTTCCAGATTCTTCCCATCTTTACCCGCCTTTTCACACTTCACACTTTTTATGTTCCAAATACTCAAATACAATGATAAACTTTTCCATCCACTTTTCAAATACCTGTTCATCAATATCATCTTCGCATATGTATCGATAATCTATATATCCAATCTCCTCCGGTGCATCTAAATACTCCAATGCCTCCTGTGTTTCATCAGACATATCATCATATACATCGCTCAGATAACTTGTATAAAGACTTAGCTTCAATCCATGCCCCGGTCTCCTGTAACTATCTCCATTAACAATCCATTGTGATTCAGTTGTACCTTCTGCGACACTGCACTGGCTGCACAACATTCCCTTTAGCAGGCATTCTATATAAACTCCACCTAAATGAATCGAACAAGCTTTACGTCTATTTTCCCCTTTACTCAGTACCTCCCAGTCATCAAAGCGTGATGCTGCCACTTCTTCGTACTTTTCCATTTACTTCTCCTTTGTATAAATCCAATAATTTGTCCAGTTCAATATTGGTAATAGAAGAAACCTCATCAATATAATCTGTACTGATCATATGACTTTCTTCGTCCAGCAAATTTTCCATACTGTTAGATTCATTAACTCCACTTTCTAACTTATATGCTCCAAAGGTTTTGTAATTAACACGTAGATTCTTATTAATAATTGCCTGTCTCTTTCCTTTCGAATTTCTTTCCACTTTATCTGAGTAAAGCAAAATATTCAAAGATGTTAAAATATACGGACTATGTGTTGTAATGATTGCTTTACTATCTGTAGAATTAAGCATTAATGAAATTAAACTGATTACATCCTTTTGTGCTATAGGAAATAAATGTGCTTCCGGTTCTTCAATAATTACAAAACTTTTCTGATTCTCTAATATAATATTAAATGCCAGCATCAGAATCCATAATACTTCCTGTTGTCCCGATGAGCCATACATTAATTTAACCCAATGTCTCTCATCAAAATATATCTTTTCTCCATCATTTTCGCTGGTATAGTCTGCCTTAAAAATACTCTTAATCAAGTCATATGCCATATCCAATGCGTTATTATTAATCTGACCTCTCACGGTTTTTGTATAATTTTTTACCATATCCGGTATTTTACTGCCAAATTTATTTTTTTTGTTTCTAATCAGATTAATGAATTCCTGCATAGTCAGATCCATGTCTGCAATCGAAAAATCATGCAATTGTTCTGACATTGTAGCCAACAAACTTCTGCCTGCCGGGATATATATAATCTCTGCATTATTTTCAAATATCTTATATAAACGTTCCCTGAATTGCTGTTTCAACAGTGCTAATGCCGTAATATTGTCAATTATGGCATTGATCTTGTTACTATCTAATTCATTCAGGAACATTTCGGCAGCTTCATTTATCAGGCTGTTTAAATTTTCTTTCAATCCATTGTCAAATTTAAAACGAATATATCCATCCTGATTTAATGTAATATCAATCTGCTTATTCCCAAAGATATAATTAATTCTAAATTTTTGCATATGGGTCGTTTTTCCAAAGCACCCCATAAACTGTTTTGTCAAATACTTCAAATAAAGATTATAATATTCATTTTTATGGTTGCTAAAATACTGGTTTCCATCCATCAAAAAATCTAACGTATAATCACGTATTTTTTGACAAAAATATACAACTTTACATACAGTACTTTTTCCTGATGCCTGCGTTCCTATAAAAACCTGCATCTTTTTATCTATATCAATGTCTGCCTCCTGAACAGGTCCGAATTGCTTTATATAAATTTTATTCATTCTAAATCACCTCTTTTAGCAACACTTATAAAGGATTTCGTTCTATTTTTTCATTATTCAAAATATAATCTGAAAGTTCTTTATATGCCTCTAAAATATCCTCACTATCAATCGGATATCGGCTACTTAACGCAATCTCTTGTTTATAATAAATCGGAATCAAATCTTCTGTGCAACATTCAATTCTTCAAACAGATTTCTCGCCCTTTTTACACCCTCCTCAGACGCAACAACCTTTGACATTGCAACAGCATATCTCTTCTTTCCTATGTTCTGCATCAACTGCATTGCCATATTTAAACCTTCAATATTTTCATTATTTGGATATGCGATAAATATGACCTGATTTGATAATGTCAAAAGAGAGAACGATTCCCATTGATTAAATCCTGCTCTCGTATCAATCAAAATAATATCAACATTCAGTTCTTTCTGCACATACGTAAATATTTCACTGAATACGTCCTTTTCCTGAATCTGCTGTGTCTGCAGCCGTTCAATCTGGTAAACATAATCCTTATTCATAAATTTCAATGCAGGCATTACAAAAATTTCACCAGAAACATTCTTCAACTGAAGTGAGCAGAAAATATCATTTATTCGGGCATCCTCACTTCCCTGTACAACTTTTCTATACAGGTATTCTATAATTCCGTACTTTACTCCGTTGATTTCGTCATTTACTTTATCATAAAAAATATTGTGCAGACTTGGTGCCTCAACATCTAAATCAAGCAGCAGCACCCTTTTTCCCGCATCTGCAAGGTTATATGCTGTTTCAATTAAAGCAATTGTCCTGCCAACTCCACCTTTATATGAATAAAAACTGATTACCTGAGTTTCCATCTTGTTTTCCCTTGCAATATTATCTGCATATAATGCATCTGACCAGGATAAGTAATCATCATTTTTTCTTATTTTTTCAATATGGAGTTCTTCTGCCTGCTCTGTGGAATAAATATTTATAAAACCTATCTGGTAACTATCTTGTCTCTTCACTAACTCTTCTTCCAGCAAATTTTTTATATCTGCTCTTTTTATATCCGAATCAGATACAACTGTCACATGAATTGTTCCTCTTTTACTCACACTAACCTGTACCCATTCATCCTCTTTTAGCTGATATTTACTTTGAATTATTTGTTCTATGTTTTCCCAGATTCTTCCCATCTCTACCTGCCTTTTTACATCTCAAGCTTTTTTTGCTCCAAATATCCAAATATAATAATAAACTTCTCCATCCACTTTTGAAACACCTGATCATCTACTTCATCTTCAGATATGTACCGGTAATCTATGTAACCAATTCCTTCCGGTGAATCTAAATACTCTAATGCTTCTAACATATCTTCTGACATATCATCATACACATCACTCAGATAACTCGTATAAATATTTATATTTAATCCATGACCAGGTCTCTTTTGTGTATGTCCATTAATAATCCATTGTGATATATTCGTGCCTGCTGTGACACTACATTGACTGCATAACATTCCTTTCAACAAACATTCTATATAGATTCCACCCAAATGAATCGAACAAGCTTTGCGTCTATTTTCTCCTTTGCTCAGTATTTCCCAATCATCAAAGCGCGATTCTGCTGCTTCTTCGTACTTTTCCATTCACTTCTCCCTCGTATCAACAATAGCATTACCAATTGATCACTTCAAAAAATTCATTGATATTAGATCCTCGCCTATTTTCATTATCCCATATAACATCCATCTTTGATATTATAATTTCAAAATTCTGTTTATTAATTTGATAATGATTAACTATTATCTTCTCTCTCAGTCTTGTAAGTATCTATTTATACGAATTTCTCTTTGGTCTACTCAAACGCAGTGCCTCCCAAAATCCCTTTCATATAAAATTCGTATATTTTTGTTGTATCATATTTTATCTCAGGAAAGTCTGCTAAAGAATACAATTCCGAATCCAGTGTATCACGATTTTTTGTAACAAAATAAATCTGTTCTTTCATATAATTTTTCAAATCTAAATGCAATACAGTATGGCTTGAAAAAACAAACTGTCCCTTATGATCTTTTCCATTAATAAATGCAATCATCCGCTCTGCTAATATCGGATTGAGCACCCGATCCACTTCATCCGCAAAAACCACCTTATTTTCATACACAACCCTGAAAATCTGAACAGACCATGCAAAAAACTCCCCAACACCTCCTGAATCTCTTCTAAGCTCCCTCGATAGAATATTTCCATCTTTTATTTTTCTGATAATCTTTGTCATACTAAATAGTTTTTCATCATCTATCTCAATTCCACAAATACTGTAATCAACCATCCGTAATATCTCTAAAAAACGGTCTTCTTTTAAAATTCTTAAATCGTCTTCTTCATTTTGAATATTTTTGTAAAGATAATAATTATAATTTTTACTTTCTACGATGAGTTTATCATTCATCCAGTTAACAAATTCTATTGCATGTGAATCCCCAACAATGGCTAATTTCGATACAAATAATCCCATTGCTCCTTTATTATATGCTGTCTGTTCAAATACAGTCTGTATCTCTTTATAACAATTATCTATCTTTATCTCAAATTCAGCAGCCATAGAAGATGGCTTATCCCCAATCTGCTTTAGATGCTCTCTTTTTGCATATATTATCTCTTTTTCTTTTCCGATTTTCGACTGTTTAAAAGAAAAACTTTCCTGCACAATACAAAATTCATCTATCTGCAGATTATAATGATATATCGTTCCACTTTCACCAATAACACTGATATCAAATTCCTGCCTTGTTTGACTCTCAGCCAGACATTCAGACTGCAGATTATTAATATTGATCAGCGAGCGATACGAATGTTTTACCTTGTTATCTTCAAACATACTTTTCAGCAAAGAAAGGCTGTTAATAAAGTTTGTCTTTTCCTCCGGCATTTTCCCCAATCACTACCGCAGTTTTTAAAATATCATATCCCTCTTCTGTTTTAACATAATTATCCGGGAATCTATGTTTTACTTTATTTCCAGGTGCCATCATATCAAATTTTGCTTCTTCAGCAAACGAGCAAAAATTTTTAAACCGATAAGATATCAGCATAAAATGTCACTACCTCTTCGTCCAATTTTTAATATTAAAACCTAACATTATTATATATTTGATAAATACTTTATATTTTTATTGTCATTCTGTATTTTATTGTATTTTTTACGTTTAAATAAATTTTCGATACTGCATATGATAAGACCACTGTTATCCCTGCTGCACACATATGTCTTATAAATTCGGAAGAAAATCCTATTGTGTCAAATATATACTGCACAAATCGTCCTGCAAAACTTGTAATCAAAGCATGAATTCCCATAATATATAAACTCATTTTCCCTATATGTTTGATAAATTCCACTTTTATTATTGATTCACACTTTCTTGCAATAACATATATTCCCATAATTGAAAAAATTGATTCTATGTAATACCAAATAGTATTAATTTTTGCAACATTTCCACCATATGTCAATGACATATACCATCCTATCATAACTAAAGTAATTCCACATGAAGTACTAGCCGTTTTTTCCTTTAAGATTTTATATGTATAAAATCCAATTGTCATATAAACCAGTGCAACTGGCAATGCGTTTATATGCCAAATTGGTCGTCCCTGAATTATTTCTTGAAATTTTAATGTTCCAAGTGCAATTATAATACCATTTAGAATAACAAAGTATCTTGGTAAAAATTTTACTTCCAAATAAAATAAAATTTCCGCAATAAACAATAAATGCAAAAACCATAACGGAAAATTTCCAGTAATCTCAAGCCAATGTCCACCTAATAGTAATCCTTTAATATAATCAAACAGTTCAAAACTTAAATTATATTTTCTTATAATGATATACTGATTCATTACAGAAATCATCCAAAATCCAATTAATGGGAAAATAATCGACTTTATTTTTTTGACAACAAAAGCTTTCGTTTCCGGCAACGGTTTCAATGCCATAGTATATCCTGTAATCCAAAAAAATAATCCCATATGAAAAGAATATATCCACCCTGAAAAGCTATTTCCAGTATGTCCAATCACTACAAGAATAATACCAATTCCTTTCATAATATCTATGTAATCTTTATGTTCTTTCATATTTCTCCCTTCTTACATTTTTCTCAATCAATATTACTTATTCTACTATATCCCAATATTGAATATAATCCTTAGGATAAAAATCCACCATGGCTCTTTCTACATTTTCAAAAACTAAAATATCAGGCTGATACATATTCACTAATGTCGGCAATTTAAGTGCATCATACGCATGGATACAAATAATCTCTGAGAAGTTATCTCCGAAATAATCTATATAATTTAGCAAATAGCTATCACACAACACCATTAATTTCGGTTTTTTTCAGATGTAGCATTGGGATTTTTATAAACACCAAATGCCTCAGGAAAAATCAATTGCAATGAATCCATATTAGTTTCTTCTTTCTTATATACTAATTCCGGCTGATATATGGTCAACTTATCATTAATCGTAACCGCGGAAACAATTTGTTTTTTTTGTACAACTTCATACATATTAAAATCATTCGTAACAGATAATGGACTCAATGATAACTCTTTTAAAACAGCATTAGCTCCAATAATACGTCCATAATCACTCCAATGAGCAACATCATATTTTTTATTAAAGTACGATTGGTCACTCTTTTCATTTAAAAAAATATCATCAACAAAAACATGTCTAACACCTTTGTCACATATTTTTCTCTTTATTTGATCCGTTAAATTTTCTGTATTATATACCCCTATACTGTCCGGCATTTTCTCTGGATAAATTGTAAATTTATCAGGATTAAGCATATATACAAACTCAACATCTTTTTGCTTGCAATATTTTTCCAACTTATAAATATAATCAGAAAAATATTCTGCCCATTCATCATCTCCATTCAAATGCTGATAAGATGCGATATAATTATTACTATTTCCAAATAAATTTCCATTCTTACCATACATGTGATTGGGAAAAATTCTAAATACACGATTATTAAAATTTGTATATAAACTAATCAGCAAATCACGGCACCCAATTCTATTCTGTACATAATCTGATATTTCCTTTGTAAAATTTTCATCCAGTTTTTGAGGAAACTCCGCCAAATATCGATTATCAATCGCAGACGCAACATTTCTCTTATAATTTCCAGATAAAATAAAAAATAGCACAACAGCACCTATTATACCAATATAAACTATATTATATTTTTTCGTCTAATATTTTCTCCTCTAATTAAAATTTAAAATATATAAATGGGTTATATGTACTATTAGCCATAGTAATCACACATAGGATAAACAAAGCTATACTAACTGTATTTTCCAATATTTCAATGGTTTCAACAGATATCTTCTTTAAATTCCTTATTTTTAATTTTTCTTTCATATTATAGCTAAGTAATATTGCTATAACTAAAATAAAAATAATTCTCCTATCAGTATAATAGCCTAATTGATATTGTATCCAGTCAGCCCTATGTATTCCAAACATGGTTTTCAAATATTCTAATAACATATTAAAATCTTCAATTCTAAAAATCACCCATCCTACTGTTACAAGAAACATTGTATATAAATTTTTTATCCAACTTGGACACGACACATTTATGGCAGATGTTTTTAGCTTTCTTTCAATTAAAATAAATAGTCCGTGCCACCCCCCCAAAAAATTATAAATGTCCATGACGCTCCATGCCACAATCCAGTTAATAAAAACACAATAATCAAGTGAAAATAAACATTTCCCTTTCGATTACCACCTAACGGTATATAAACATAATCTCTGAAAAAAGATGATAATGAAATATGCCATCTCCTCCAAAATTCTGTTATTGATTTAGAAATATATGGATAATTGAAGTTTTCCAAAAAATCAAATCCCAAAATTTTTCCCATTCCAATTGCCATATCTGAATATCCACTAAAATCAAAATATATCTGCATTGTATAACAAATAGCCCCCCACCAAGCAACTAATACAGACATATGTAAAAAACCAAATTGATCAGCGCCAAATATTTTATCAGCTGTTTCCCCTAGCACATTAGCTATCAACACTTTTTTCGCAAGTCCATATATAAATCTTCTCAATCCAGTCACAAGATTATTATAATCAATTTTTCTATCCTCAATCTGTTTCGCTATCGTATCATATCTTACAATTGGTCCTGCTACCAATTGTGGAAACATAGAAATATATAATGCTATTTTTAACGGATTTTTTTGCACCTCTACATTTCCCCTATAAACATCTACCACATACGATAAACCTTGAAAAGTAAAAAAAGATATACCAATTGGCAACACAATATCTAATTCTGAAACGTGTTTTCCAAAACTTTTATTAAATATATCAATAAAGAAATTAAAATATTTAAAATATCCCAATAAACTCAAATTGGCAACTACACTTATTATTAACTCAATTTTTTCATTTGGTTATTTAAAGTTAATCCCATTACTATTCCGAAGAAATAATTTATAAAGATAGACACTAGCATAATCCCCAAAAATTTGGGCGTATCCCATGCATAAAAAATAAGACTTGAAATTAACAGCACTCCATTACAAATTACAATTTTATTTTTTACCGGTATTATCTTAGGCAAAATAAAATATAATAGTAATACCAGAGGCAAAAACCACATAACAAAAATTATTGAACTAAAAACCATTTTTTTCTCCTTATTCTGTCACACCTAAAACTATTGACTTTACTAAAAAAGAAAAGATGCGAGTGATGGATATCGTAGTCTCCTATACTAAACAGCTGATGAATAGATATAATTTCTAAAGCCTCTTTGATGTTTACTTTTTAAAGGCTCTTTTGCTCCGATCGACTATGACGATGAACTTTCCATATCTAATGAGATTGTGTATCAACTAAGACATTATATATACTCCACCGAAAGTACCAACGTTAGCTAACATTTCTTTTTTTCTGTTTGATTATTACTGACCTACATTCAACCCTCATGGTACTGATTTGTACTCAGCACACACTGCGCTATTTCAACCTCCCGGCGGTCTATTACAGATATAATCCTTTCAAAACTTCACCATTTATGGGTTTCTGTTCCAGAATTTGTCTGGTTCAAGACCTGCCATCAGACGCTCAACAAAATTCTAAATTATCTTTCCTCTTGATCCAATTTTATAAATAAATATGTCTAAAACCAATTTTTTACAATTTCAAAAGATTTAACCTTTTAATAATACATTTATATATTTTTGACTCCAAATCTTATTACTATAATGCATTTCTATTTCTTCCAGTGACCTTGAATATTTATCTTTATTATTCAATACTTCCATAATACATTCTGCAAGATTTTCCGGGTCATTTTTCTTTGAAACCAAACCAGCCCCTGTATTTTGAACGATTGTTCTTACACCATATAAGTCTGAGGCAACAACTGGAGTTCCGCATCTCATTGCTTCTACCTGTACCATACCAAATGCTTCTAACGAATTAATACTTGGAAGTACAAAAACATCTAATCCAGAAAAAAATTCTGGCATTTTCTCTTCTGGAATCTTCCCCAAAAATTTAACATCTAGAATATTATTGTTTTCTATGTATTGTTTTAACACCGGATAAATACTACCACCTGCTATATTTTTATAATCACCTGCTATTTGTAATTCCGTTTCTGGCAATTGTTTTTTTATAATTTTATACGCCTTCAGCAATACATCAATTCCTTTTTCCTCTACAATTCTACCACAAAATCCTATTATTTTTTTATTTGAATTTTTCTCTACTGACACTGAACAATACTCTTTTACTGGAGCTGTAACACCTATTAGTTTATCCTTAAACTTAGCTGCCACTCTAGAATGTTCTGCATAATCTATACTTGTAACTGTGATTATTTTTGACCTGCTCAAACAAATTTTATGCATCATATCCATAACTTTCACAATAAAATTATTAAAAATAGATTTCGGCAAATTAACATCACAATGATACATTGTTACAATTTTACTTTTAGGAATAAGAAGTGAAATTAATCCAGACTCCAGCATTGGACAATGTATATTTACTACATCCGCTTGCTTGGCCAATTTTCGTGCTAATGTAATATACTGTAAACTTACTGTTCCTTTACTTATTTTAAACAATACCTTTGCCCTATAAACATGCACTCCATTTATCTTTTCATATGATTTCAAATTGGCATGATTAGATGTTAATACAGTTACATCATGTCCCTCCTTTACCAACATCTCTGCAGCCAGTCGAGCATATTCAGTTACACCACTTATATATGGGACATAATAATTTAATATGATCAATATTTTCCTTTTTTCCATTTGCTAATTCCTCTTTTCCTTTTTATATAATATAAATTCCAACGACATACATATTCCGAAACAGTACACATTTTTTTATTTATCTTAACTTTCCTCACTATATAAGAAACAAAGTTGCTATTTATTTAAATTATTCCATTTTCTTTTCCTCCTAAAGTTCCATTTATTTTTTATTAGATAAGCATTCTGAGCTAATTTAGCCATCGGGTAGTCTGTTTTCGAGTCTGAATAAAATTCATCAACTTTCTCTGACGGATATTGTTCCAAAAATCTTTTTACTTTCTCTTTTCCATAACAGTTTTTTCCAACAAACTTGCCACTATTTTTATCAACTTTTGATGCTATTACATTTTTTATATCCAACTTTTCTGCAAATGCACTCACTATAAACTCAGGAGACGCAGAAATAATAAGATCACTTTTCTTTTTTTGTTTTAAATACCACGGTGCAATATTTTTTATCTCTCTCTTTATAAACTCATCTAGTATTTCATCCATATTTATATATCTGCAAAAAGAAAAATATTGTTCTTTCCACTGCTCTTTACTTATTTTTTTTCGTTTATAATCCCAAGCTGCTTTTATCTGTGTTGGCAAACATTGGAATAATATTAACGGTCTCTTTTTTATCACACATATATATATTTCTATTGAACTGTCTTTTTTGTATATTGTCTTATCAAAATCATAAACATTCATCTCTATAGTCTTTTCCTATTCTTTTTTAAAAACAAATATTTTATTTATAACAAAAGTACACAATATGATTCCCACACTTAAACATACTCTTCCTATATAAACATTTACTTTTAATATATCAACCACAAAATAAAAAAGAATATTATCCAATACCAATGAAGCACATCTTACGCCAACAAACTTCATAAATTCTTCTTTTATCTGCTGTTTTGTATTTCCCGTTGTTACAAACACATATTTTCTGTTCAATATATAATTAATTATTACCGCTATAATATAAGAAACTGTATTAGCAATAAGATAATACATTCCTATTTTCTTAAATAAAACAAACAAGCCTAAATTTATTCCCGTAGTAATACAACCATATATCCCATATTTTATCAGTTCTTTTAAATTATTTTTCATATGTCTACACTTTCAAGTTTCCTAACTAAAAAAAAGAATCAGTACCAGCGAACATAAAAACATAATAACTAATGCTATTAAAACTTTATCCGAAAGTAAAACATCTACCGGATCTCCTAATGACTCTCTTTCTATAATGAGATTATACCTCATACAGATTATTACAACAAAACATACTGTGTATATCATGTTCTCTAGCGCCAATGACCAAATAGAGTAAAAAACAATCCCAAGTGTCAAACACATATACATATTTTTATCTAAAAATGCATCTGTGTAATATTTCAACACTTCTCTTGTATCATTCTTTATTTTGCGTTTTTCATTTCTACGTTTTCCTAATCCCATATACAAAGAAAACATTAACACCGTTAATATCAACATTGGTGACACCTCTATTGCTACAATTGCACCACCATATAATACTCTTATAACAAAACCAGATGCTAAAATTACAACATCCACAATAGTTTTATCTTTTAATCCAAAACTATATAAAATATTAAGCATTAAATATATAATTATCCATATTTCAGACCATAATTTATCTTGTGCCAATATTAAGTTAAGACAATTTGATATAACAACTAGCATCACACAAATGACTTGTGCTAATGAAATACTAACTTCTCCAGATGCAATGGGTCTATTTTTTTTTATATCATGTAGCCTATCCTTTTCTACATCGCGTATGTCATTAATAATATAAACAGCTGATGCAGTTAACGAAAAGGCTATCATTCCTATTATTCCACAAAGCCAATCATTAATTTCCAACGATCTATTAAATATAACCGGCAAAAAAATTAATCCATTTTTTATCCAATGCTTCACTCTTAGTAATTTCAAGATATTTTTCATAAGTACTCCTTATTACACCACAGACAAAAAACCGTCAATTTCCAATTCTATAATAAAGCCAGTTTGAATATGTGATGCGATAGTCTGTTTCAAGTTCATTTACACTTTTGTATACATAACTAATATTAAAATCTTTTAAATTATAATACATACCTGTGAAATCATCACAATAAAACGCTATTTCATAATTTATCCCCTGTTCAACGCATTCTTTTTCCATACCTTTTAATGTAGCAGTCGTAAACGTCCCTTGGTTAATCTTACGTACCGCATTCCACCCCCATGGTAAAAGATTTACAATTATCAATATGCAACAAAGAATATTTACATATTTATAAAAAATATTTTCATTCCATTTTCGCATTAATAAATATACTGCAAGTACAATATATAAATACATATGTGGAATATATCTAAATTGACTTGTTTGCGGAATTACGCAGAATTCAACCACACTAATAAGCAGATATGATATTGCAAATACAAATACTAGTGAAAAGGAATTATTTTTTTTCATTTTTAATATTGCAATCGTTATTATCAATATTGAAATTATAAAAAGACCACTGAAAAAAATTCCAAATCCACCCACACGAGTGTCTACAAAACTATAATATTGCAATTCTTTTGGAGAAAACGTAAATGGGACTTTTAATATATCTTTTAATGTCTTATATTCGCCATGGCTCATTTTCCCAAATATAGATACTATAAACCTACCTGTACGATTTAGACCTGGTATTCCAAATTGTGCCTGCATTTCACTCTCATTCATCAACCCTCCCAAGCTATAAAACATATTTCCGTGTCTAATTATATTTGTAATATATGGAGTAAAGCCAAACATAAACACTGCCACTATACCTTGTACAAAAAGTATTAAAAAATTTTTCACATCTATTTTCTTTAATTTTAAAGAATTAAATATTAAGAATAACCCGCATGCTGTAACAATAAATACAACAACAGAAAATTTCAAATTACATCCCCAAATAATTAAACATCCTATTTCTATATATTGCAACTTTGAAATTTCTTTATCTTTATTATCAATAATCTCAATAAAAAGAACTATCAACAATGATATTATAGAAGCTACAACTCCGTCCAAATAATACGATTGGAATTGTGCACATACTATCGGATTTAATGATATAAATAATGCCAACAAATATTTTGCTTTTCCATTAAATTTTAAACTAAAAAACTCCAAACATATTCCATATGTAATAAATGCAAACAATAATGTATATGATTTTCCTGCCTCAATATTTCCAGTTATATAATAAATTACAGCTGCATAATACCATGTAGCTTTTGGATATGATTCCGCCCATAACAGCGGTCCCTCTTTTGCATTTCTTATACTAATTTCAGCATTATTAAAATCATTACTAAGCATATAAACAGGATTCCATCCCTCTTTTAGTAATCCAACTGCTTGTTTATGATAAGCACAACCATCCCATGTATTATCATATACGTTCATAGCAAATAAAACCGTAATACATATTAGAATTAAACAAATGCAAATATCCCACATATATTTTTCTTTCTTTTCTGCAAACACATAATATCCTACTACCAGCATAACTCCTATTGATATTATAAAATTAAAATAATTTATTGATACTCCAAAAAAGAAAAATATTTCGGTGATACAAATAATACTTGTCATAAATATTAATAATAATTTTGACGCATTAATCACTCTTTTTTCTAATTCCATGTTCTAAAAGTCCTTCCTAAATTTCTCTCCTCAAAAAAATTTATATTTTCTCAATAATCTTCAAACCAATATTAATTCTTCATACCATTTCCGAATCCCATCTGGTAATGAATACTTTATTTCATAATTAAATGTATTTCTTACTTTTGACATATCCGCAACACAATCGGAAACTTCCTGTGTTCTGACCTCGTTGGTTGCACAATATGTTTTATGAATTCCAGTCACATCCATACAAATATTAAGTGCTTCTTCTACACTATAGGACTTTCCTGTTCCAATATTATAGACGTTAAATCCTTCTTTCACCTGTAATGCACATAACATAATTTCTACTACATCATCTATATACACATAATCTCTCTTTGGTTTCAAATCCATCAATCTAATTTCACTAATCTCTTCATCAAGTATCTGTTTCATGATCTTGGGCAAAAGAAAATTTTCATTTTGCCCTGCCCCGTATACATTAAAGGGTCGAAAAACTGTAACAGGTATTTGGAATTTATCGGAATAAAATTTTCCAAGATTTTCGAGTAATATCTTAGTCTCATGATATGGAGTGATTGCCACCGTCGGATGTTCTTCTGAAACAGGTAAAAACTTTGGTTCTCCATAGACATAAGTGCTCATCAATACCACTGCACAATGATGTTCTCTGCAAAACTCCAACACTGCTATCGTCCCCATCATATTTGTCTGAAAATATTCATATGTATCATTCCAGCTATCCGGTACAAATGTTCTTGCTGCAAGGTGGTATATCACATCTATGTTTCTATCCTCATATCTTTTCAGTCCATCCTTTTGGGAAATATCACCATCTGCATAACAATGCATTATAACATTATGTCCCGCTTCCTTTAAACTCTTTACAAGTTTTTTTCCTATAAATCCCTCCGCACCTGTTACAAGAATGTTCATTACAGAAATTTCTCCTTTTCTTCCTCAAAGCGCTCTGTTGCTGTCTGATAATCTTCCGGTCTACCTATATCTAACCAATAACCATCAAACTTATCTACAGTTACTTTTTTCTGCATTCCAATTAACTGCATCATTAAGCTGTCAAATCCATAATAAGTATCTTCTGGTATGTATTGTACTATCTCCTTTGAGGCTGCATAAATTCCCATGCTAACGGTATAATCCAGCTCTGGTTTTTCTTCAAATCCGTTCAATACACCAGCATCATCCGTATGCAATACACCATAATCCACCTTATGTTTTCTGTTATAACCGGAAATAGTAAAAATTCTGTTATTCTTCACATGATTCTCATAAAATTTACCAAAATCAAGATCTGTTAAGATATCTCCATTTGTGATAATAAAATTATCCGGCAGACTATCAATTAATTTCAATGGTCCCATTGTTCCTAATGGTTTTGTTTCTAGAGAATATTCAATGTGAATTCCCCATTTTTCACCATTTCCAAAATATGTTTTTATCAAGTCAGCCTGATGATTAACAGTAATAATCACACGTTTAAATCCATATTTGGCTAACTGTCTGATCAATATCTCCATAATAGGATAGTCACCTACCGGGACAAGTGGTTTTGGCATAGCAATTGTATATGGTCTCAATCTTGTTCCTTTACCACCTGCTAAAATAACTGCACATTTCTCATCATTATTATACATTGTAAATACCTGCCTTATATTTGCTTAAATTTCCTGAATTCGTAAACCAGTCAATCGTTTTCTTTAATCCTTCATCAATAGAATATCTTGGTTCAAAACCTGTCAAACTCTTAATCTTACTATTATCACACCACAACCGGAAAACTTCGCTATTCTTCGGTCTGATTCTGTTTTCATCACAAATAATCTGAGCGTCACTTCCCATAATATCGCAAATTTTATTCAATGTATCAATGACACTGATTTCATAATTAGAACCAATATTAACAGTTTCACCGTTTACACTATCATTTGCAGCTAACATGCAGAATCCCAAACACGTATCCTCTACATAATTAAAATCTCTGGTAGGTGTGCCATCACCAATTTTAATTTCTTTCATACCATTTGCAATCTGTGTAATAATAGTCGGAATAACTGCCCTTGCAGACTGTCTTGGACCATATGTATTAAATGGTCTTGCAATTGTTACATTCAGATCAAACGCATTATGAAAACTCATTGCAATAGCATCTGCTCCTATTTTACTTGCACTGTATGGTGACTGTGGCTGTAACGGATGTTTTTCATCAATCGGTACATACTGTGCGGTACCATACACTTCACTTGTAGATGTCTGAATAACTTTACCAACATTATTTTTTAAGGCAGCATTACATATATTAAGTGCACCTTTTACATTCGTATCAACATAACTCTCCGGTGCAACATAAGAATACGGAATAGCTATCAATGCAGCCAGATTAAAAATGATATCCTGTCCCTCTGCTATATGTTGACAATATGCCGAATCCCGAACATCTCCGCACACAACTTCAATTTCATCAAGGCAGGAGACATCCTCTAACCAACCCCAATTATTAAACGAATTATACTGTGATAATGCTCTTACCTTCGCGCCCTCTTTTACCAACATTTCTGTCAGGTGTGATCCGATAAATCCATCTGCTCCAGTTACTAATACTTTCTTTCCATCAAACATACCCATAACGTTTCCTCCAAATTTTATTTTAATATTCTTTTGCGTAATTCATTCAAAATTTTTCCAATTTTTGTTTCATTCATCATTCTATGATATCGAGTTATCAATTTCCATGAACGAAGCGAATGTATTTTCTTTAATTCAGCTTCTAATCTTTCATTTTCTGCTAATATATCCACTATTCCCTGTTTCTCAGAGTCTGCTGCCCCATATAATTGCTGATATAACCATTCTTTAGCCTGCCAAATTTCATTAGTCTCGACTTCTTTGCTCTCAAAACTATTATAAAGCATTAATAATTCTTCAAATATGCTTTTGTACGAAAGTAAAGCCTCTGCTTCTATTTTTCTTTTTGCAATTGAAGCCGTTGATACCAGTTCCGTAAATTCTCCATCAAGAGTCCTTATTAAATCTTTTAATGTAAAACCATTTTTTATCTTTTCTTTGCATATAGCTTTGACCTTATCTCGATCTGTCTCAATATTATTTATCCATTGACAAATTGCTTCAACATATTCCTCTACTTCCTCAGGATCATTTTGCCGACTATAAAAATCCTCCTGTTCATCAGCTCTACATCGAATCAATTTTCCAGTTTCTTCACTAACCAGCTCATATTGACTCCCAACATCGGCACTTATCAATGGTAATCCCATGATCATTGCTTCAAGTGTAGTTACCGACAATCCCTCCTTTAATGAACAAAGCAAAAACAAATCTGACATTTTATAAAAAGGTTTTGTATCTTCAACTCTCCCAGTAAAGATTACATTATTTTGCAGTCCCATTTCATCCGATTTTTGCTTTAATTCTTCAAGATATTCACCTCCACCTACTGCAAGAAACTGAATATCAGGTCTCCTATGCGCCACTTTTTCAGCAATTTCAAGCATCATAAATGGTCTTTTTTCTGGACACATTCTGCACAGGTATAAAACTGTAGGTCGATCCGACGATATACGATACTTTTCTCTTTCTTTTCTACAATCAATCGTTTTCTCGCAAAATTCTTCTTCATCGACCCCTGTATATATGAGCTTAGTTTTCTCATAATTTGTGCCATATTTTTTTACTAATATGTTTCTGGTATAATCATTTGATACAAATGTTTTTTCTATAATGTTTGAAAATTTGCCCGATACACGTGGATATCCACCATTTCTCCAATAATTTCCCTCTGCATGCACACAATCAATAATCGCAATATGTGGGAAATCAATTTTCAATAATGGTAATATATAATATCCCCAATAACTACTAATATTAAAAACAATATCAACCTGCCGTGACTGTATATAATAATAAATAAATGAAATCCAATCTTTTTTATGTAAAAAACGAGGCATTTCAAATACATCCTCTATTTCTCCTGTAAACTTACTCTCCCATTCATTTTCATCATCAACTGTCGTTACAACTCCTAGTTCATATTTATCTTTTTCTAAATTTCTAATAATATCAACATTAAACTTATCGGCTCCTCCACATTCCATATGAGGCAGCAAAAATAAAACATTTATTTTCTTTTTTTTGTAAGGTAATTTGCGGTTCCAATTATATGTATTTACTTGAGCAAATTCCAATCCTTTTCTATTATCCGGGCATACTGCTCTTATCCCATCTGGAACATCTTGCGCTAACTTATTTATTTTTTTTTGTAAACTATTCTTTAATTCTGGATCTTCTTCAATTTTTGATAGCATCCCCGTATCAAGTCTGCGATACCAAAACATTCTTTTTTTAATATGGAAAGGCTGGTATCCTTTAGCTAATAATTTAAGCCATAATTGCCAATCTTCCCAATTATTTTTAGTAGTGTCATCATACGTTCCATCTGCAAATACTTCTTTTCTGATTGCTGCAATATAGGAAAGTATATTTTCCTCTTTCATATTTTCTGACGAAAATTCCTTTTGCCATGAATATTCCATCTGATGAAAGCCTACAGAATCTGTATACGCCCATTTTGCTTCTTCATTGCATAATAATCCCCAATATACCATTTCCAAATAACGGCAATCTATCAAATCATCTGCATCTAATATAATAACAATATCTGATTGACATTGATTAATACCATTATTTCTGGCATTCACAGCACCTGCATTTTTTTGATCTAAAACCTTAATTCTAGCATCTTTTTCCGCAATTTTCTTCAAAAATGCAACGTCTTCCTGTTTTGTACTTCCATCATTAACAATAATCCACTCAAACCATGGAAACGTTTGATTTAACACACTATTAAACGTCTGTTCAAAATATTGTTTTGCATTATAATATGCAGTAATAATAGATATTAATGGTTTTCCCTCATGCAATACAGCCTGTACATCATATTTTTCTTTTAAAATCACCCCAGGCTCATATGTAAAATCAAATTTCTTCATTTGAACTTTCTTCTCCAAACATTCTAAATATCAATTTTTTTCTTTTTTGCAATTTTTTGTATTGTCGTGTCACTTATAAGATTATTATATTTATATTTCCACTTCTTAGCTTCCTTTTCAATTTGATCATACATATCATTTTGATCCTGTTTTCCGTCAAATTCCAGTTTCAATTTTTCATATTCTATCTGTCTATTTTCCATTTGTATTTTATAATAGTCACGTGCCTCTTCCAGCTGAGTGATCCAGCCCTTTAACTCATCAATTTGTTTCTGTAATGATTCACTATTGCTTTTATGCCATTCTACTGCTTCTTTCAATTCATTATTCCATTTTCTCAAACTGCGCAACTGACATATTACATTAGCAGCTTTATCATATTCCTTATTTAACAATAATTTGCTAACAGGTCCATACCAGAAATCTTTCTCAGACTGTTCTTGAAATGTTTCATAATCATACGCCCACTGCCATTCGGATAATATATGAGCAATAACCTCTTCCTCTAAATTAGAATCAATCATACATCGAATATAAAAATCCAATGCTCCTTTGAATAAGATTTCAAATTTATCTGCAACTTTTTTTTCTTGAAATATTTCTAAGCACATTTTATAGCTTTTACTAATCCCCAAGAAAAACCATTCATTATATAAAAACGAAATAGACTTATTTTTTTTATTCCGCAAACGATAAAACACAACTGGCTTGTCTACATATTTGAGTTTCTTGCAATTCAATAGATAATTTATAAAAAAAACCAAATCCTGTCCTGGAACATCTTCTGGAAATCTTAATTTTAATTTTTCAATCAAATCCCTTTTATAAATTTTTGCCCAGAATCCCGATCGTAATTTTAAGACATTTTCTAAATCATTCTCTATGTCGTAAACTCCCTCAGCAATTTCCATCACAGAGTATGCATTTTCATTAACTATATTATCATTTTCGTCAATTTCTTTATAATACCCTGCAACACAATCATAGCCACCTTCATTCAATTCTCGATACAAAATCTCACATGCATTTTTTTCATACATATCGTCAGGATCCAAGAACATTACACATTCTCCAGAAGCTATATCCAACCCTTCATTTCTAGGTTTTCCCGCAGCATGCGAATTCTGTGTCAAATATATTCCAAATATATTGTCATACTTTTTCTCATACCGCCTTATAATTTCTGCACTTTGATCTGTACTATTGTCATCAATCAAAATAATCTGTAATTTTTCAAATCCTATAGACTGATTCATTAAGGAATCTATTGATTTTTCAATATATTTTTCAACATTGTATACTGGTAGAATAACACTTATCTTATATTGATTCATTTTTTTCCCTCAAATCCTGATTTTCTTTTTCTAAATTCGCAATTTGACTTAAAAAATATTCCTTTGCTTCTTCTAACTGCTTAATCCAGTCTTTCAATTCTGCATTTTGTTTTTCCACATTATTATATTGTGCCTGCCACCATTCCTTTGCTTCGATAATTGAGGCATAATCTTTTCTTGCAATTACTGTATATCGCGATTTTTTCAAATATTTACCGTTTACCTGTTGTGCTGGAATAATATATTTTTTCTCTAGTGCGTTAAAATCACAATAATCACATGCCTTTGAATTTCGTTTTAAAAAATATTCAATAATCTCTTTGGATTCTAATTGTTCATTATTAAAATCAATGTAAGGAATGTCCGGACCATAATTTAAATCATATAAGTACGCCGCTCTAGCACAGTCAAACAATTTTCCTTTCATCAATGTTTTACACATTTTTCCACTACCACATGAAAGATATATTGCACTTAACTCTTTATCATCTCTTCCCCTTGCAAGATGACTACCTACATCAATCCATTTTTCATCAGAAATACAATATGATAAAATCCCATATTCATCTAATTTTGCCACAAATTTAGAAAGTAATATAACATCCCCATAATCACTGATATTCACAGCAACCTTTTCATTCGTACATAATTTCAAAACCTTTTCTTCTGGAATCCTAGTACCATTCGTTACAAGTTCAATATATAAAAGTTTGTCATTCGCTATCAGTTCCATAAGTAATTTATCCAACCATGGATAAATAAATGGTTCTCCACCAACTATACTTACACTTATACATTTATCTATTTTTTCAAAAAAATTCCGAACATCCTTTAACACTTCTTCTATATCTATATCAAACGGTTTCTTATAATGAGGCATTAACTGAACACAATCTTTACACTGCAACGTGCACTTTGAACCTGTTGTAATAACAATCCTTGGAACAATAATTTTTCCATCATTAAACTCGTCTAGTAACTTTTTCTTAGAACTTTTCATATAATCTTCAATATTTTCCGTCTTATTTCTCAGAATAGCATCTTTACGAATCAACTCCAAACAAGGTTCAAATATTCTTGTTCTATATAATTCATTCATTTTTTTCTCACTTTCTTCAGGTTTTATTTTGTCGCATAATAAATATTGCGTGCAAATGTTCTTAATTTGCTTCCTCTCGGCAGAATCTCTTTTAATTTGTCGCGCATTTTTTCTCTTTGCAACTCTCTGTATTTACTATGCTTTCTATTCTTTTTTCCACACATATCGTAACTGATGTGCCATGCAAATTCATTCTGCATATCACTCAAAATCTTTTCATAAAATAATGTTGTGCGTGCAACTTTCCAAAACTCAAATCCAAAATCTTCATCTGGTTTCATCCATGGTTTCAAAAAGCCAGCATAATGAATTATATATGGATGTTTTCTCGCTTCTTCATATGCATCCATAATATAATATGGAGCAAACTTTATCACATCATGCCATCTGCTGTGATTACAGTCTGTCAGCATGTTCCATGCCATATCAATATAAGTAACCCGATCCTCACAAACAACATTTAATATATCCTGATCTGAATATTTATAAATACCTGTATCTGACATTTCCAATAATTTTTCAACTGTAATAGTCTTATTCAGTTCCTGCACATTTAAAAGCAATACGCCCGCCTGAAAATATCGAAAACAGTCTTTTAATTTCAATACTTTGTCACAATATTTTTTAGTCTCTGTATTTGCTCCATTGCATTGTCCTGTAAAATCAGGATCCAGAGCAGCGCCTATAAGGGTATTGCCAAGATCGGTATCATATAACTCTGCAACATCACGCATAATAATCATATCGCAGTCAAGATACAGCACCTTAGGATAAGCTTTTAAAATATCAAGAATCAGGAAACGATAAAAAGTCTCTGTTGTAATATGTTCTTTTGCTTCCAGACGATATCCAGACACCTTACTTGTTACATTCACAAAAGTAATATGAATATTGCTTCTCTCCAGATTATCCACAAATAACTTCTGGCTTTCTGCATCAATATCTGTATGAAAAATAAAAATCTCATACTCACGTGCATCCGATGCTTGATTTACAATAGATTGTGCGCAGGTAAATAATATTGGTACATATTTCTGATTTGCTGCAAGAACAACCGGTACGGTATCTTTGTCTGGAACTTTTTCTATCTGAACCTCTGCTTCTGCATTTTGTATTAATGCAATCTGCATTTCACCAAGCTTATACCCGCCTTTTTTACATAAATACTGGTAGAAAATCCCTGTCATGCGTTCTCCAAGATGTCCGGTCGTGCGATAGCCTTCTCTGGAATAACGGCTCATATCTGTGCGTTTTTCAAACTCCTCCAAAATGTCAAAAAGCATTGCCGAATACTGTTCAAAAAGCTCTGCTTTCATAATGAACATATTACATGGATAAAATTTATGTCCATCAAAAAATTCTTCTGCTGTTTCACTCAAATCAGGATATTTTTCCTCAATAATATTCAACAAGGTTTTCACGTCTTCAATATGCAGCTCTGGAGCTTTATCATAATGGTCATACACAGACTTTGCCCGAAGTGTTTTTGTCTCAATTCCTTCTGCAATCAAAAAATCATAGTTTTCAATATAGGCTCTCATGGTCTGCTCATCAATACCAAGTTCTTTCATCACCTGAGCATTCATCGCTGGATATGTAATCGTTCCCCAGTCATCTTCCGGCAGTTTTCCGTCATGGAACGAAAAGAATCTGCGATAATGACAAAATCCATAGTAATCAGCCTTCTGGTTTTTCCACGCCCAATATTGTGTTGTCAGTTCACAGTATGACTTGTTTTTTTCCGAGATATTATCTCCCTCATCATCACAATAAACCCCTGCCGGCACATCTTTCTTCTGATAGCAGCTTCCGGCAATCACATTATAAAATAATGGATTGTCAATCCTCATTGTGTTACGATTTGGCGTATGTGTTACAAATATTTTGATATCACTCATCTATATGCTCCTAATCATTTTATCTAATTTTTACCCATATATGCAGCACAGACTTCTTCGGCGCTGCCACACATTTTTACATGCCCTTTCTCTAACCATAACGCATTTTCACAAATCTTTTCCACAGCCTCTTTTGAATGCGATACATAAAGCAGTGTCGTTCCACTCTTAAGCATTTCCTGCATTCTTTCCTCGCATTTTTCCTGAAACTTATAGTCTCCGACTGACAGTACCTCATCACAGATCAATATATCAGGTCGTACCATTGTTGCAACTGCAAACCCTAACCTTGCAGCCATACCAGAAGAATAGTTTTTGATAGGCATATCCATAAAATCCCATAATTCTGCAAAGTCTACGATTTCATCAAAATGCTCTTTCATATAACTCTCTGAATGTCCTAAAAGCGTTCCATTTAAATAAACATTCTCTCGTGCTGTCAGTTCTCCATCAAATCCAGCTCCAAGTTCGATTAACGGAGCCATTGTTCCGGTTACTTTTACCGTTCCCTTATACGGTTTTAAAATTCCACAGATCAGCTTCAGCAGTGTCGATTTTCCAGAACCATTTGTTCCAACAATTCCCCATGATTCCCCTGCTTTTACTTTCAAGTTGACATCCTGTAAAGCCAAAAATTCCTGATACATCAATTCATGTTTTACTAATTTTAATACATATTCCTTTAAAGTATCCACACGTTCATTTGCCATATTAAATCGAACTGCTGCATTTGATACTTCAATCACATACTTTTCGTTATCCATAATTCCTCCAGCTTAAATATATAAGATAAATTTATCCTGCTTTTTATAAAAGCACCAAGCACCAACAATTAAAAAGACAATTCCAAATCCAAATCCTAATGCTACATCTCCACCGGACGGAAGGCATCCATATAATGCCACATCACGAAATTGTGTAATATAATTGCACATTGGATTTGCAATCTTTAATACCTTCTGCATTGTTTCCGGAAGCTGTGAAAGAGGATAAAAAATTGGTGTAAGGTACATCCACGCAGTTGTCACTACACTGTAAATATATTGTAAATCCCGGAAAAAAACTGCCGCCTGCGCAAGAAATAATCCAAATCCTAAACAAAACAGATAGATTTCCACTAATATAACTGGGATAAAGAACATATACAAAGTAAAATGTATTCTGGTTGCAATAAATACGATAAGCATTGCTCCCAATGCGAATAACATGTTTACCAACGAACTTGTCACTTTTGATAATGTAAAAATATACTTTGGAACATATACTTTTTTTAATAATGAAGCATTATCTGAAATCGACATCAACGCCAGATTCGTAGATTCATTCATAAAGCTAAATAATGTCTGTCCGATAATTAAATATGCCGGATAATTCTCGATATCAAACCGGAAAATCTGTGAAAACACCAGAACCAATACAAGCATGATCATAAGTGGATTCAGAATACTCCATACATATCCTAAGAAACTTCTTCTATATTTTAATTTTATATCCTTTACAACAAGCTGTTTGATCAAAAAACGATAGTCATATAATGCCTGCCATCTTTTTTTCATTTTTTCCATATCAACTCTCCTATTTTTTTATAATTTTATATATTACCGCTCCGACTGGAAGGATTCGATAATTTGTTTTTCTCAACAATGTAATGCTTTTCTTATATACTGCACGATATACTTGTGGATACTGCTTTTTCAGACTGGTATCCCACTCACGCAATTCCTGCTGTATCGTCTTATCAGTACCCATGCTGATATAAATCTGAAACTGATTCTCAACCACCTGTCCAATACAGTTCTCAATATATCTTCTGCTTCCCTGCGGTATATTTTCAAGGTTCTTATAAAACACAAGCAGACTGTCAAGCACTCTCCTGTGCTGCAAACGATTCTTCTGCATACTTTTTATATCCATGCTCTGACCATTTCTTCCAAGCCTGTACATATATATAAATTTATGATAATAATATACAGACTTGACATATGGAATCGGGTATGTAATATACTCACAGTCAACATAATAACAATGTTCATCTATATGAATGGAATTCTGCTGCAATATAGATGTCCGGATAGTTAACGCATGCATTTTTATCACATGCCTCACTTCTCCTTTGGTCATATCTGCAACCTGACCGTATTGTTCCCGACTGCCTGTACAATACTTTTCCTGCAACACTTCATCTGTTCCATCTCTAATACACAGATAATCTGTTGCAACAATATCTGTATCTGTCTTTTTCAATATATCTATAAATTGAGAAAGTTCCTCTGTATTCAGCCAGTCATCACCATCCACCACCTTAAAATACTTTCCTGCGGCATAACGTATTCCATAATTAATTCCTGAGCCATGTCCACCATTCTCTTTATTATAAAGAAAATACGTTCCCGGATATTTTTCACAGTATTTTTGGGCAATTATTTCTGTGTTATCTCTAGAACCGTCATTAATGATCAGCACCTCTATACTGTCTAATATTTCTTTTGCCTCAAACGATTTAAGACAGCGTTCCAGATATTTTTCTACGTTATACGCAGGGATTACTATACTTAATATTTTTTTCATTTTATCTCTTATCCCTCAATACTTTATGATACATTAATTTTCGAATAGCAGAAGGCTGCAACGTCATAGATGCTATCAAAAGGAATGCCATAACTGTCTCTGGCCAGCTTAACAAACCTAATTTTCTTTGTTCCTTCCAAAGTTTCTGATATTGCTTTAAATAATTTTTTCCGCCGCGCCGATCATACATTTTGTCACTTGTCCGCATATTAACCAATACCTGTGGCAGGTTTGTTATTTTGTTACCATCTGCCAATACTCTGCACCATAATTCATAATCTTCCAGCAGAGGAAAATGTCTATAATTTCCAACCGAGAGAATCACTGACTTTCGAAACATGACGGTCATATGATTCAGTGGATTGCGATATCTTATATATTTTCGTATATCAGCTTCGGTGTGTGGCATTTTTTTTATCTTTGAATAATTACCTGTATCATTAAATTCTCTGATCCAGCCTCCACATGCTGCTATTTCTGGATGCGCTTTCATATAATGATACTGTAAGTCAAACCGATCTTTTACAGCAATATCATCCGTATCCATTCTTGCAATGAGTTCATTAGAGCATAATTCCACTCCCTTTGCCAAAGCCCTGCCTAATTTTACATTTTCCGTGAATTGAAAAGTAATGATCTGTGGATATTTCTGTTTCAATCTTTCAATTGTACTATTTAACGCTTCTGTCAATGGGCCATCCTGAATCAATACCAATTCATCAGGAACAAGTGTCTGTGAAAAAACACTCTCAATAGCCGTCTGTAGATATTCTTCTTTCTCATTCCTATATACAGACATTAATACCGAAAATCCCATTTTTATTTTTTGCTCCTCTACGGCTCTTTCTGCTTAACATACTACATTTTTAAAATTATATCAGATATTATACTATGTCGCAACTTTTGAAAATTGATGTCGATCCAGCCTTGCTTTATTTAATGAATAATTTTTTGATTTTATTCTTCCCATAACGCACATACCAGTTTCTTTTCCGCTGCTCTTTTGTCGCAGTCAGCTTCATGCAGCGGTCACTCATCCGAAGTAATTCTTCCGGTGTGATATTCTGTCTGTTTTTCAGTCTCTTAAAGAGCTCTGCAAATCCGAACTTTTTTTCAGCAGGCAGATGCCAGATAGCAAGTTTATCATCCCCTTCTTTTACCTGATCAAGATTCATATCCGTCCAGATTCTTCGGATGTACTTTCTTCCAAGCTCATTAACTTTTCCCATGCGGTAATAACATAACGATAGTGTATGTGCTTCTTCGTTCAATTTCTGTTCTTTCTGCTCGTATAATTTCTGATCTTTTTCCCAAATATCATAAAATATCGGAAGTAATTCACTGACTGCCTCTGATGTCATGGCAATGAACTCTCCACCCATATAGAGAAGATTCTTCGGATATTCGGTATCAAACATTTTCTGGTAAATCTGTCTCATCTGTTCCATCGAGCAGCCATTAATATCTTTTTCAATGGAATAATCAATTGGAAGGGTAAGCACCTGTTCCCTTTCGATTTCCTGATAGAGATCTTGAAGTGAATGTGCGATCACACAATCCGAATCTAATATCAGATGATTGCCCTCCAGATTCTTCAGATACTCAAGAACATCAAATAGATAGAACTGATTTCTCCAGGCTCCATACCAGTCTTTCGGTGTCTTTCTCGTCAGCTTCAGGTAAACTACCTGAATCTGATTTTCCTCAAAAAACCTGCCAAAATCAACTCCATCCACGGTTGGAAGATTCTTCACATTGGTGAAAAAAAGCCAGTCTGTTACAATATCCCTGTTTGTGATCAGCGCCGAACGATATAACACATAGATACATCTCCAATATACATATTGAAATTCTGCACTGCTTGAACTTCCTCCAACAGACGGATAATAGCTCTCATCATTTGCCTGTTCTGAATAGAACCAGCTGATAAAATAATTTTTCATCTAATCATTCTCCCTGTATGTGTTTGCTGTGGCTGTTTGCGACTTTCTCCAGAAGTCTGTTGACTCTCTCCGCAACTTTGTCGATTGTATTCTGTTCCACAACGGCTGCTATCTTGTTCTGATATATCTGTCTTTCTTTTTCATTTTTTTGAATTGCAATCGCTCTGTCTATTGCTGCAGCAAGCTGTCCTGGATTATCCTCCCCATACAGGATAAGTGTATCTCCAAGTGCCTCTTTCGTATCTGCAACATCTGATGAGATCACCAGTTTTCCTGCTGACAGATATTCAAATATTTTCGATGGGAATGAAAAGTTACCAAATTCATGGTGTGCCAGCTGCACATTCAGACAAATATCGGTCTCTTCCAGTTCTTTTTGGTAAGTTTCATAATCCAGATATCCAAGAAAACGTATGCGACGGTCCTTCTGCGCTCTTACCTGTTGTTCTGCCTCGCCTCGCCCTGTAATGGTAAGGATAAAGTCTTCCTTTGTATAAGCCAATGCTTCCAAAAGCACCCCGATTCCCCTCTGTCTGTCAAGCGTACTTGAAAAGAGCATCTTCGGTATATGATCTGTGTCTGGAAGACACTTCTCTGTCCGGCTCTTTTCTCTGTCACGAATTGCTCCACGTATAACGACAGATGGGCATGGCACCTGAATCTTGGAATTAACAAGAAAAGCTCCGTCCAGCTGTCCTAGAACTTCCCGTTCCATGTTCTGATATACCAATTTTTTCAGTCCTCTGATATTGGCATCATTTGTCAGTCCATCCTCATACTGCAGTATAATCGGTATCTTGAAATGTTTCTTTGCATATAAGGCGAGTTTTGAATTTTCAAGTCTCATATTATAAAAAATGATAACATCTATTTTCTGTTTTTTTACAAGTTTTCTCAGAAAACGTTTACTGCTTGCAAGGCAGACACAGGCATTCAATCCCGGGATTCCCACAATATCCGAATAATACAGGCTGTGATCCTCCTCTGACTGAAATCCTCGGTAGAATTTCAGGCTGTGGCTGTTTGTCCATGCATTTGACCAGACGATCACATCATTCCCACCTGTTTTAAGCATGTCCATGATATATCTTCCCTTATTCTGTCCTGCCTGAGAGATGTATGGTTCTGAATGCCGCTGTTTTACAACATCATCCAGATAATAATTTGTTACATATAATATCTTCTTACCCAATTTACAGTTCCACTTTCTTGTTCTTCTGATTACACTAAACTTCTTCTGTTTTCGAAAGAATATAGTACTCTTCCGTCTCTCCAATACATTCAAATGCATGCCGCTCTGCCATGTGAAGCAGCTCTTTTTCTTTTCGAATCACTAAATACTGAAAATACTGTGTTGCTTCTGCTGCATCCAATGTTTCTATATCACAGATTCCGTCTGAATACCCTGCAACAACAATATCACCTGTATACTGCCTGATTCCATAAACAATGTTCTCATTATTTGGTAATATTGCACGAACTTTTCTGTTTTCGGAATGCTCCAGAATAGACTGACTGATCGTAAGTGCCTGGTCATCAATCTTATAGATGTTGTCCGCTTTTATATACATATTACTTCCATAAGCAGCTCCGCACAACATAATGATGACGCAGATTACACACAGAAATTTGATTTTTCTTCCCTTTTTCTCCGTAATGTCAATGGTGTCCGCATAATAATCTGTCACTGCATATGCAATCACCGGCATCAGCGGAAGCAGATAAAATATCCTCATGTATGCCCAGCGGTCTTCCGCAAAGAAGCGGAGACCAAGTGGTGCCACAAGCGGATTATATATAACAAGAAGAAGCACCAGAATACTATAAACTGCCATGATTTTTCCTCTTGTATTTTTCTTTTTATTCCATAATATCATAATAAGAGACATCGTCAACAAAACCATATAACTGCTGTCTCCCCAAAACTGATTGTTCAAAAAAGAAATAAGTTCCACTGAATTCTCCTTAAAAATGAATTAGTCTCAAAAAGTCATCATATTTCAGATAGATAAGCATGTAAATCAATGCAGGACTGCACGCAATCCCTGCACCAGCTATTTTTATCAATTGATGTTCCTTTACTGCATAAATCAACGCAAGCAGTATAACCATAGCAACCGCAAGCCCTGTTCCTGTCAATGTCGTCGATGAAGTCGCAACAATAAGCAGACACAGCACAAAGAATTCATACATAGTTGTCTTCTTTTCAAATACCAGATTACAATAATAAAAAAGAAATGGTAACACAATGATTGCCAGAAAAGCCTTGCTCTGCCATACCCAGGTCAGTAATCGGAAACTTGTTGTATATCCTGAAAATCCCCCAAACAACTGCACAAGATTCAACAGTCCCATAAATATGAGCATTCTGCGTTCACTATTGCAAAACAGATGCGCTGCCAGCAGTCCATACACTGCATAGCTCATGGGAATAAAGAAAAAAAGCAGCACTGTCTTACACAGAATCAGTGGATGTAGTCCTGATATCTCAGCAAGGTATGCGATCCATGTCCAATAAGAGGAAAGTGAATACTTAGACAGAATCCAGGATACCGGTTCTCCTGTATGCGTATCAATTAAATATAAAGTATCCGAGGATAGAATATCGTTCACCATAGTGATATAAGTCGTATCATCCCCATAAATATGTGGTGTATAAAAAGACAGTATAATAATGGGAATAAAAATGAACACTATCACAATCCACCACTTTGAATCTGCCACACGAATCCTGCCCGCTGTACGCTGTACCATTTTCCAGATATATTTTCTCCGAAGAACTACTGCAAGTACAAGCATGCATAGCATCACAAATGTATAGCTTCTGTATAAAACAGAAAAAGACACTTTTCCAAGTGTCATTGGCACAGAGATGAGCTGCATAAATGCAATCATCTCTGTAAGTCCCATAAAATATGAAAAGGTGATCGTATTCGAATTATCCCGCCGAATATGTACGGACAATAATGTTCCTAAGAGGATTGGAAAAATTCCAAGTACCAACAGCAGTATTATAATTCCAAGGATATTTTTTCCAATCTCAATTACCATTTGTCTGTTCTCCCTTTAATTCTTTGTGAGAATAACTCCAATTACCTGTACCTGATTCTGAATGCAAAGGTTCAATTCCTTTGCGATTTCTTCACATTTAGATTTTTCTTCTACTTCCATTAATACTGCATTTCCGACTTTCGCCATCTGCATCAGGGATTCTGCATCATATATGATACTTTTTCCTACTGTCAGCTCAATCTGCTGTTCATTCAGACATTCTCTTAATTCCTCGACGCACCTCTGTGGAATAGCTTCCAATTCACTTCCTGTCAGATATACTTTATTTATCTCACTGTTTTTGCATGTTAACAGAATGTTGGAATATACCATCTGCATCTGTTGTTCTGTGCTTAAATATTTTTTTCTGCCATAATTCAGTTTATCAATTGCCGTGTCAACTGCTGCTGCAGTTTTTTTCCTGCGATACGGTGCCATCCTGACAGTTCCGAATACAGTTGTTCCAAATAAGTATTTTATTTCATCTGCGCCATGCACAGCTTTAGAGACTGTATAACCCAAAGCACATACTGCATAAGCAATAATTGCCCCTGCAAAGAAGCCTGTCAGAATCATTTTTACACTCGGTTTTACATAAATATTCGTATCGATTGCTGATGCATCTCCACTCAATGGTGCTTCTGCCTGCTCTTTAGCATCAGAATAAATACTAATATCTCCATTCTGTCTTGCTTCCATAAGCATCTGGAATAACTGCTTCTGCGTATCCGAAAATCCACCATAATATCCATTATACATGTTGGTATTTGAATATATCTCTGAATTATAAGATGCCTGAAGATTGATCAGGTCATTGTCAATGATCACATCTTCTGATCTGTCTCTTAAAGTAAGCTGCGCCTCTCCATCGACAGACACCTGCATTTCTTTCATATAATCCTGCAGAATCTCATCTATGGCATCTGCAATATCTGTACATTCCTCTGCTGATCCTGCGCATACTTTCACGGTAAAATTCGCAATATCATCACAGACGCTGATTTTATATAATTCCTGCAGATATTTATTTTCCATAGAGAGATTTAATTTCTCTTTCAACTGTGTTACCAGTGCATCACCTGATAAATATTCTTTATACTTTAACACGACTGCTGCCGGCTGTGCAGAGACGACCGTATAAGAAAGTTCTGTCACATTCTCGTTATAAGCGTCCAGATTCATATAGACAGACTCTTTCATATATGTTGTCCGTTCATCTGCAAACAACTTATAATTCACAGCATTCCAGACGCTCTGAACTGCATCTTCAGTCAACTGTGCCTCCACAGATTCAATCGTCGGAACCGGCGTATTTGCAGCGTCTATCTGTGCCTGAATGTTATTCTTTGCAGCTGACACATCTGCCTGATACTGCCTTACGCCAAGAAAAACTGCACCTATGACTGCAACGATCAATATAAATCTCCAATGTGTCAGTGCCTGAACCAGCATCCGTTTTACATCAATTTCCCGTTGTTCTACATAATAATTATTCTGTTTCTTCAAACCGATTCTCCTAAACTAATCTTTATTGTACATGGACTCTGTCATAAAATGGATCTCCATTGCATTCTTCATGCCATTGATAAACTTTTTGATGGACTCATTTCTTTCCTTTGCCTGTTCATCTGATACCGGTCGTCTCAATGCCTTATCTACATAGTTTTCATTAATATTTGCCGAGAAGCCATCAAAACCGGCAAGATAAACTTCTTTTACCTGTAATGCCTTTAATAAATTCAGCATGATTACAATCGCAGAATCATTAACACCCTCATCAACTTTGATCCACTCCTTATAATTGATCACCTGAATATGTTCTGACGTGTTCTGTGATACATTTGATGTTACAATGATATTCTTATGATCAGCCACAGCACTTTCGTAGATTTCCTGCTTGGTTGCAAGCACATAATCTGTATTATATGCTTTATAATAATTCAGTGCAACTGATACAACTTCTGCATCATCAAGCATTTTCCGGATCTGCTCATCCGCATCCAGAAGATGTTTTCCCGGTGCTGTGAGCAGGACTTTCTTTTCTTTCATGCTTTCCTGCAATACTTTTAAGGTTTCGCTGTCATCATACTGCTTCTTCTCGTTATATTCCAGATACAGCTGATCTGCAAACGCTTTGTCAAAGGAAAGCTTTTTTTCCTCCGGAAGCATTTTTAACAGATCTGATACCTGATCAATAGAAAGCATATGTTTCTTGAAGAAATGTCCTGCATAACTTGGTGTGCAGTGGTTAATAGAAGACAAATAATATTCTACTGAATATCCCCAGTAAAATTCAGAATGAATCTGATTAATAACGGTATCGATTACTTCCAGTAACGGCTGAATATGGTACTGCTTTTCAAAGTAAAGATTCAGATGTTCTGCAAAAAGTTCCGTATTCAGATTACCTGCACCTTTTCCCATTCCCATGATCGATACATCTGCCATACGTGCTCTTTCCGTATGGAAATCAATAAAAGTAATCGCATTCGAATACGACAACTGAAGGTTGTTATGGGAATGAAAACCTAATGTCATCGTTGGAATAAGGTTATGATCTACAAGATTGATCAATCGATCCATATCATTCGCACGCATCTCACCGAAACTATCTACAATATAAAATGCCTCTGCATCCGGAAGTTCCTGATTCACTTCCTGGATCAGTTCTAATAATTCCTGATCTGTATAACGCATCACGATCATTGGCTGAATATATACCTTATATCCTTTTTCCATAATGATCTTTGCTTTTTCAACCATATTATGACGGTCTTTCTTATGAAAGCAGAGACGTATTCCATCAATATCTTTTTCTGTTCTCTGTGGAAGATTATTCACATCATACTTACCATAATCGATCATTGCCAGATAAGTTACACCTGGCTTCTTCTCCGTCAAGAAATGATCACGAATCGCCTCTTCACTGCAATACTGTGTCCTTCCTGTCTCTGTACCATTCTTTTCATCAATATATCCACATTCAATGTATTCCACTCCTGCTGCTTCCAGCGAATGCAGAATCTGCTTCATATAATCAATTCCAAAGTTGAAATTATTGACACACCCACCATCTCTCAAAGTACAATCCAGAATTTTTATGCTTTTCATACTGTTTCCTTTCTTTTTACGCTCTTACTGTCTGCTCTTCATCACTGCTTCCACACGTCCGATATCTTCCGGACAATCCACACCGATCGTTGCTGAATCAACTGTTACAAATTTGATGTTAATATGGTTTTCAACAAATCGAAGCATCTCGATATCTTCAATCTTCTCCAGTTTCGTTCTTTCTGCTGATGAATAAAACTGTAATGCTTTTCTTGTCAGTCCATATAACCCAAGATGTTTGTAATAAGTAATATCCTGTCCCTTCTTAGGATATGGAATTGGGGAACGTGACAGATAGATACCGTCATCCTGCGCATTGGTTACTACCTTCACACAGGTATTTCTTGTAATCTCCATCTCCTCTTTGATAGGAGTGATCGTATTGATAACTTCTGTATCCGGATGTTCTAATTTGTAAGTAATAACCTTCTGAATGGTCTCCGGCTCGATCATCGGTTCATCACCCTGAATATTTACATAGAAATCTGCCTCAATTTTCTCTGCAACTTCGCCGAGTCTGTCTGTTCCCGTCTGATGCTTGTCTGATGTCATGATAACATTCATATCATATTTCTTACAGGCTTCCTCTATTCTGCTGTCGTCTGTGGCAACATATACTTCGTCAAACTCTTTTACTTTCATGACCTGCTGATATACCCAGTAGATCATTGGTTTTCCACAGATCTCTGCCAAAGGTTTTCCCGGAAAACGGGATGATTGATAGCGTGATGGTATAACTCCGATTATTTTCATATTTTCTCCTATCCTTTGCATTTTCACACAAATATTTTATTTTATAATTATTTATTTCTTATGATATCCTTAATTTCCACTCTCGGAAATGTCTCCAACTGACCGCCTCTTGTGGCATTGAATATCTGAATGCCATGCTTTTCTGCATATGCCTTTGCAATCTCAAACTGTGGCAGCATCTGATTGCCGTTCTTAAGCAGCCGCTCTTTGGACCATTTTGTTTTATGGTCTATGTATGTGACATTATCACTATACATCTTAGGCTGCGCATAGTTGCAGTCAACACCCAGAAGATATATCTCCGTAAATCCCATGTACGCTGCAATCTGAAGCATTGCATAGACAACTGACTTTCCTGTATATACCACTTTCGTGATATCATCACTGAAATCTGTCTCTGGAAATAGTTTAGGAAACCTTCTCTTATACCAGGTGTCTGTCATCATATTCGCAGAATCATCTTTTGGAAATGCCACTCCATTCGCTCCATCATAGGAAGCATCTATATCTGTATAAAACAGTACCGGCACTTCACCAGACTTCATCTTATTACCTAAAATCTCAACTGTGTGTGAATCTACGATGCCATAATAATCCGCACGCCACTCCGTCTTATCATACATGGTAATGCAGGAGTTCACTCCAAATGTCCACTCGTCCTTCAATAATTCCACATCCTCCAACCGAAGGCTTGGTCCTGTTCCAACAATAAAGCATCTCTCCCCTTTATGGATATTATGATACTTGCCAAGGTTTCTCTCGTACTTAGCATGCATATTATCATTTCTTTGTTTTACATATTTTTTCTTTTTTCTGTATCCGATCAGTTGCTGTGTATCTTTTACAAACTGAATCAATCCCGGAAAATACTTTTTCAAAAATTCTTTCATATCGTCTCCATCTTATACATTCTGGACAAATTTAATCTGCTTTTAATAAATCTTTCCACTGTTCAATAATTCGTTCTACAGCCAGTGAATCTGCTTTTTCAATCGCATATGCTGCCATTCGCTGTCGATCCTTCTGCGAAAGCTCTGTCATTTCCAACATTCTGTCTGCAAACTTTCTCACATCATAGCTCTCTGCCAGATACCCTTCCCTGCCTTCTGTAATAAGAGGCTCTATTGCTGTAATGTTATAGGAAACAACTGGAAGCCCCATTTCAAAAGCTTCTGTCAAAACCATTGGAAAGCCTTCCCAACGTGAAGACAATAGATAAACCGACGCATCTAACAGATATTTTTTTACTTCTTTCGTATATCCGGTAATGGTAACACGGTCTTTTAAATGATAACGCTCAATCTGTTCCTCCAACTGTGACCGCATATCACCATCTCCAACAATTGTAAGTGTCCATTCACTTTCTTTTTCTGCAAATAAATGGAATGACTCAAGTAAAAGATCAAACCCCTTCTGCCGGATGCATCTTCCACACGCTACAAATTTCTTATTGTTAAGACTGCTCTTGTGCTCACTCACAAAGCTTCTTGGATTGTAAATCACATCACATTTTCTACCAAAAGCCTCCTGATACTTTTGACTGATATAATTATTCAAGACCACGCAGCGATCAAGTTTTCGTATGCTTCTTCCAAAGAGCTGATCCATATGCCAGAAGTATAATCCTTTTGTCTCAAAATACGCCTCATATGCATTGTGTTCCCATCCTACTGTTTTATCACAGTCCAGCTTGTCTGCAATCAGTCCAAGACGTATCGTATTGCCGCCGGAAACAGCAATCATCACATCATAATGCTCACCTGACAGTTCCTGTATCATCTGCTTCTGCCATGCCTTACAGAAATACGCGTATTCCAACAGATTGTAGCAGAATTCACGTTTATATAACAACCTCGTCCTCTCGTTCACCTCACGGATCATTCTTCTGACTATTCTGCCTGCCAATGGAAATTCAGGCTGCCTGATTTTTCGAATTTCAATACGTGGATCCACCTGATATGGATTATTTTGTTTGTCCGATTCTTCATCCATGGTATATGCAATGATCTGATTATTCTTTACAAGTTCATTTGCAATCACAGCGGTAACTCTTTGTTCTCCGCCCATCGTGAATAAAGATGATGCTATGAAACAAATTTTCGCCATTACTTTCCCTTTCCAAGCTTTTGCATAATTTTACTGGCTGCTTTTTGTGGATGAGTCAGATAGAATTTTATCCTGCCCAACTTATATGCTTTCTTTTTCTCTCTGATATACCGGATCAGTTCCTTTCGTGGCAGCTCCAGTTCCTCTGCTTTTTCCGGAAAATAAGCAACTGCCTGATTATCCAGTTTTCCCGAAAGATAATCTCCCTCCGTATTGCAGTGAACGCCTGTGCCATCAAATCCAATGTTTTCACAAAGTCTTTTATTGGAAAAAAGCGTCATCTCATCATGCGTAAACATAGTCCAATATGCTCTGATTGCCCATGAATTGATGATATGATCCTCCATCTGCTGCTTTAACATTAAGCTGTTATCAAAGCATCCTTCATAATCAAATGCATATCGGATTTTATCATCCGATTTTGTTTTTTCCCATCCTGATGCATCTGCATCAAATAATGCCCAGCGGTCTTTCCATGTTGCCCAGCTCCAGGAAGAAAATACTTTCAGGAAATAACTTTCCGGTAATTTTTCATTTCCATTTGGGAAATGAGAATATCCAGTGATAGAAAAGACATTTTTTTGATTTTCATATTTTTCTAATGCAGTATTCATGTATTCCAGAAAATAAGGACTGGTGATCAGGTCATCCTCCATTACAATCACTCTGTCTTTCTCATTGACTACCTGCGTGACACCACTTATCACAGATTTTGCAAGACCATAGTTTTCTTCCCTCTCTGTAATATGGATTGCCTTAAATCCCTTTATACTTCTTACATAATCTCTGACTGCATCAACCTTTTCTCTTGCATTATCATTCTTTGCTGCATCACAGAATATATATATTTCTGTCTGTTCTGTGCCACAGTTCCGTAATAATGCTTCCACTGTTTTTCGTGTATGTTCTGGTCTATTATATACAAATAGCACAATTGGTGCAAATGTATGATTCTGCATAATTTTTCCTCTATCTGTCTATTCTGCTGATTTTCTCGTAAATAGCTACAAGATCTCCAATGTTTTTTTCGATATCAAATATCTGAGATGCATGCCTTCTTGCCTGATCCGTAATTTTCTTTGCTTCTGCTCCCATCTCAAAAAATCTGCCCGCATAATATGCGATCATATAAGATGCATCATGCTGATATACATAACCTTCCTTTTCATGATCGATCATATTCTTCACTCCACCGACATCGGACACTACGGTCGGTGTTCCAAGCATCATAGCCTCCCCAAGCGAATTTGGTGAATTTTCAATCGCGGATGGAAGCACAAAAACATTTGCTTTCAGATACTGCTCACACATCTGCTTTTCATCCAGTGTTCCAAGAAAATGAATATTCTCCTGCAGACCATATCTGTTTATGAGCTTCTTCAGATAATATTGATAACTGTTGAGCCGCAGTTTTTCTTTTATTCCCCTTGGATTCACAAAATCACGTTCCGTAATATATAGTGAAACCGTTGGATACTGTCTTTTCAAGACTGCCAATGCTTCTATCATATAATGAAATCCCTTATAAGGCACTCCACCCTGACTCATAAAAATACGGTATTTTTCACAGGAATCATACTGCCATTCATTCTCATAAAAGCTGTCGCGCAATATCTCATTATTGAAATGATATGCAACATACGGGTTAAACATTTTCGCACATGCCTCATCCCAATCTGTTCTGCCTATGACATGTTCCACTTTTTCTAATGCCTCTATCTCATATTTTCCTCTCGCCGCAAATTCTTTTGCAGCCCTCCTGATATTGCAATGCCGGATCAGATCACGCACTGTGTAAAAGTGCTGCACCCACTCTGGAATGTTTGCTGTATAATGCCCTGCATAAATAGATACCAACCCCTGTATGGATACTACCGTAGAAGCATTCCTGCCCGATTTTCTGCTTGCATTTATCACGCTCAGTGTATGCGGAAATTCTGTTCCAAACACATGGATCGCATCCGGCTGTACCATCTCATACACTTTTATCATTTGTTCTTCCAGCTGCTCATCAAACTGATTTACTGCTTTTTTGCTTCTTGGCACTGCAATAAATGTCACCTGACTGCCTTTTCCTGTGGCAATTTCTGTACGTTCAAACGATGTATACGCTATATATAAATCAACTTTTTTCCGAAGTGCCTCACTGATTCCAACCAGCCACGAAACTCTTACCTGTGTCTCATCTCCCATAACCTCTTTTGCCTCTGGGATTGGAACATTACATATCCACAAAACCTTCATTTTTTTTCTCCCTATATAGATTTCCACAGTACCAAAGTGTTTCACCATTATTATTTTCCACTTGCTCTGCCCGGTATGTTTTCTCTTTTTCCCTTTTGCTCATCTCATACAGACAATGACCCAGATAAAACCCTACAATTGGAGAGGAAAATGGAATGGAAGACAACATAATACACAAAAATCCTGCTGTATAGAGCAGACGCGTATCCCTTGGGTAGGATTTCCAAATGATCACTGCTATCGCCAATAATATGATGATCGCAATAAATCCACATTCGTAGAACAACCCACCAATACCACTCATGATTTTCTGCTCACTCATTCCATGCGGCAGGAAATGATTCTCATAAAAGCTCTGGAATGAATATGTAATTGCATTGACACGCATTACAATACTCTCGTCTTTTAATATTTTTCCCGGGTTGGTAAATAGCAATTCCACCAATGCTCCCATACGGTTTGATGCTGGAATGTATTTATCAATAAACATTAATCCACCAATGCCGCCCCCTGCTACCAGTACCGTCTTTAGCATAGAATACTTTTTCCGCATGAGCAGTTCATTTATCATATAAAGCACAATATAAACTGCCATATAAACCAGTGAAACCGATGATGTTGCAAATACGATCACCTGTATCAGAAGATTTAAAATGTAGAATTTTGCATTTTTCCTAAATCGAAATGCGATCAGCATAAAGAATATACACATATATCCATATGCTGAAGGTTCTGACGCAAGGCTCACTGCTCCTCTGGTGGCATTGGTAGTATGTCTGGAAAGCAGACTATATCCAAACTCCGGCTGCACATATTTCTGCATAAATCCACAGAAAAACCAGATCCAGATGCATATTTTTGCCAGCACCTCATTCAGTCCACCATGCATTTCCATCATAATACACGTTGCAAGCGGAACCATGATCAACGTCAGATAAGTAAAATAACTTCGAAACGCCATATAAGCGCCACCCTGCATAATTAAAATAACCGCAAATGCTCCCATTGCAATTCCAGCCAATGCTGCCACTATATACACTCTTGAAGATGATGCTTTTCTTATCCAGTAAAGAATGACGATCACCATTGAGACGAGCATTCCATACGGCTGTGTATCAGAGCCTATATAATATAATTCCACAAATGGGAAAAAACAGGCAGCATACAACAATATTTCCAAAAGGATGCCCGGCATATCATTTCCAACTGGTCTGTAATATTTTTGTTTTGATAACGGATTTTTAAATTTCATCCACAATTACCTTTCCACTATAACATACTACAATACAATTTATAGTAAGCTTCGTTCGATATTTTCTTATCAAAGCGCTGCCGATACGCCAGACACGCATTTTTATACTTCTCCTGTCTGCTGATGATCTCAGCAAAAGCTCTTGCCACTCCTTCTGTATCATGAGGTTCTAACACCACTCCGCAGCCGTCTCCAACGCTCTCCGGCACTGCTGTAGAACGGTAAGCTACAACAGGTGTACCACAACAGATTGCTTCTCCTGTCGTCATTCCCATTGTTTCCTCAATGCTGGAATTAAAATAAATATCTGCCATTGAATAATAATCAATTAGTTCTTCTATATTCTTTGTCCGGTCCAATGCGATAATATTCGCTGGTAATCTTTTTTTTCTCTGTTCATCCACACCAATCATGACTAATTGATAGGTTTCATCCAGCAGTTCTGCCAGCTGAATGAAATCATTGATTCCCTTTTGCTCTGTCCAGACATTTGCCACACCAAGAATCACTTTTTTATTTGAAATTCCCAATGTGTTTTTTAAATTATTCTCTCTATAAACAAATTTTTCAATCTCTATTCCATTCGGTATCGCCGTACACGGAATATCCATGAAAAATGACTTTTCCACTTCATTCTTTAGCCACTCTGACGGTGTTACAAGATGCAGCTTTACCAGTGATGTAAATAATTGTTTCTTGGTTCTGTAATTTTGTGTGGAATGATCCAGTAAAATACTTCCCGGATAATCCTTTTTTAAAGGACACTTATAGCATTCTTTCTGCCATCTATTGCATTCGACACAGGTATAGTGTGAACAGTGTCCTGTATAGGACCAGCAGTCATGCAACGTCCACACTACCGGTTTGTTATATTCCCTTAAAAATTCAAATAACAGCTGTATATTCAGATAATATCCATGAATATTATGCAAGTGTATGATATCCGGCTGATATTTTTTTATTTTCTCAATCAGTTCCCTTGTTGCACCTTTAGAATACATCCCATGCCGGTCTGTAAGCCTCGTCATAATCCCGTGCCAGTATATCTCTGCCTTATTTCCAAATTGAAAGCAGTCCACATCCTCTGGCTTTGTTCCTCGTGAAAATGCTATACAGCATTCATCACCATGTTCTTCCAACATGTGTGCAAGATCAACAGCTATCCTTCCTGTACTTCCAGAACCACATACTGTATTAATCTGAAAAATCTTCATAAAAACCTGCCTTACTCCACAATTATTACTTAAGCATAGCCTTTGCTATTTCATGAACCGTACATTCGATCAGGTAAAAACGGCTCATCCCATTCTGCCTATATATTGCATAGCGCTCTTTTATCTTTTCAAGAGCACGTCTCATTCCACCTTCGTTGCTTGCCCCACCCATCCGGAAATCAGCCAGCACCTCATTTAATACTACTATTTTGCATCCCGCATTTCTTACTTTTAAAATAAAATCCCAGTCATCATATACTACTTTACATTGATAATGAAACCTGTCATAGATGTTTCTTTTTACAAATGTCGTCGGATGATTCCAGTCTCTTGATGTTGCATATTTGCGATATCTGGAATGTTTTACAACAGAACTTCCATCCGGTTTTATCAGTCGAATATCAGCATAAAACATGTCAAATGCAGTCTTCTCGTATGTATCCACAACACGTTCCACCGCATTCTTTTCATACCAGTCATCGCTATTTAAAATCCCTACAAGTTCGCCGGTTGCTCTCTGGGTTCCCTTGTTCATCGCATCATAAATTCCGTGATCTTTTTCACTGCTTATGATGTACTCCATACCTCTTTCTTCAAATGCCTGACGGTATTCTTCTGCGATTTCAACCGTCCGATCTGCCGACTTTCCATCAATGATCAGATATTCGATATTGGAATAGGTCTGATTCAACACAGATTCTATTGTATCCCGGATTGTCTTCTCGCTGTTGTAGCATACTGTAACTACACTGACTTTCACGCTATCGTTCATTTCCATTATTCATCATCCTCAGTTCTGGTCAACCGGATTGATTCCCCAAATGGAACCGTCTGATATTCTTCAATCCGGATAGGACCTTCGCTTAATTTTTTATCATAAACAAGACTTCCAAATGCCTTATTGCACAATTTTCCATACTGTCCAGGCATTCTGGAAATCAGATAAATCGCCCAGTTAAAAATTGGTGTGACCCAGATATGTTTGTGATGTTCCATTGCAATCTTCTTCACCATAAGAGATGTGATAACATATTCTTCGTTCTGTGGATAAAAGGTTCCGCTTACCTCACGTTCGATTGCCAGATGCACAAATTCACAGAGATTATTAATGAATATCATAGAGCGCTCATTCTTGATTGCAGGGAATATCGGAAGAGTTCTGGCAAATTTCTCCAAAATCGGGAAATTTCCCTTACTTCCCTTTCCGTAAACCATTGGTGGACGCAAGATCACAACCTTAAAGTTTTCATCACTTAATTCCAGAAGTCCTTTTTCTGCCTGAACCTTACTATCTCCATAAAAGTTTGCCGGTGAGACAGCTGTTTGGGCTGTAATAATGCGCTGCTTTCCAACTGGTGCGCTCTCACCATACACACTCATACTGCTCATAAAAATGAACTGACAGACACCTTCGGCTTTCGCTTTCTTCGCAGTCTCTATTGCCATATCACAGTTCACGGCATAGTATTTTTTCTTGACCTCTTCTGACACATTTGTTACATCTGCATGAGCAAGTCCTGCAACATGAAAAATGGCATAATGTCCTGAAAAACTCTTATTACGCCACTCCCCATCAACCATATCAATTGTATCAACCTGATAATCAGGATACCGCTGCATCCATCTTTCAAACGAGGTGCCAACATAACTATTGGCACCAGTGATCAAAACTCTTTTCATACACTATTTTGACTGGTGTATACTGCCAGTCCCTCCTTCTACTACTCCATCATGCTTCAGTACGCTTTTGATTGTTCCAAAGAAGCACTTCAGATCAAACAAAAAACTCATGCGTTCCACATACTCGCCATCCAGCTTAGCTTTTACCGGAATTTCGAGTTCATCTCTTCCGTTAATCTGCGCCCATCCGGTTAAACCCGGCATAACATCGTTTGCTCCGTATTTATCCCTCTCAGCAATCAGGTCATATTGATTCCAAAGTGCAGGTCTAGGTCCAATAATACTCATCTGTCCTGCCAGAATATTATAAATCTGTGGTAGTTCGTCCAAACTGCTTTTTCGTAAAAACCTTCCAACCTTAGTAATATATTGGTCAGGATTTGTCAGCATATGTGTTGGCATATCCTTCGGTGTATCAATACGCATTGTACGAAACTTCAAAATGTTAAACGTCTTCTTATGGATTCCAATTCTTTTCTGTTTGAAAAGAACTTTTCCCGGACTTTCTATTTTAATTGCTATACATAATATAATCATTAATGGTGCTAAAATAATACACCCTAAGAAGCTTAATACAAAATCAATCAAACGTTTTACTTTTGGATAGATCATTTACAGAATTCCTTTCCTGTCTGCCACTCATATAGTGGTAGTTTATTCTCTGTTCTGTATAGAATAAGTTGGCACTATTTCCTGTACCCATTTTCTGATATCATCCGGCTCCTGCACCACATGATCTGCAAGCTTCTGCAGCTGCTCAAGGAATCTTTCCTCATCAATCTCAATAGGTTTTCCTATATGAATCAATTTATTTGTTGTATCCTGCAGGCCTTCCTCGTCCATCAGCATTTCCTCATAAAGTTTTTCTCCCGGGCGAAGTCCTGTAAATTCAATCTTAATATCTTCATCCGGTTTATGTCCTGAAAGAAGGATCAGATTCTTTGCAAGATCTAAGATTTTTACAGGTTCTCCCATATCAAGAACAAAAATCTCTCCGCCTTTTGCGTAAGCTCCTGCCTGCAATACAAGAGAAACCGCCTCCGGAATCGTCATAAAATAACGGATAATATCCGGATGTGTTACTGTAACCGGTCCTCCCTGTGCAATCTGTTTCTTAAACAATGGGATAACACTTCCATTGCTTCCAAGTACATTTCCAAACCGTACTGCAACATATTCTGTTTCTGAACGGTTATTATAAGTCTGAATAATCATCTCACAGATACGCTTTGTTGCACCCATGATATTCGTAGGATTCACAGCCTTATCTGTTGAAATCATAACAAATCTTTTTACATGATACTGATCTGCTGCTCTTACAATTTTCCAGGTTCCAAGAACATTGTTCTTAACTGCCTCATTCGGGCTGTCCTCCATAAGCGGAACATGCTTGTGTGCTGCCGCATGATAAATAATTTCTGGATGATAAGTCTTAAATACCCAATCTACACGTTTTGTATTTCTCACAGAACCAATCAAAACAACAAGATCAAGATCCGGGTAATCATGCTTTAGTTCCAACTGAATATCATACGTCGTATTCTCGTAAATATCAAAGATAATTAATGTCTTTGGTTTATGTGATGCAATCTGACGGCACAACTCACTTCCAATTGTGCCACCGCCACCAGTGACCATGACTACTTTTCCAGACACATAGTCCATGATGGAATCGAGGTCGACACGAATTGGATCTCTGCCCAGGAGATCATTTACATCAACATCTTTTAACTTGCTGACACTGACCTCTCCATTGACAAGCTGATACATTCCAGGCAGTCTCTTTAATTCGCAGCATGTTCCCTTGCAGATATTTAAGATTTCTTTCATCTCTCTGGAGGATGCTGTCGGTATTGCTATTATGATCTCCTTAACATCCAGCTCCATTACTTTTTCCGGAATGTCATGACGATTTCCAACGACCTTGACTCCATGAATATATCCACCAATCTTATTCCTGTTATCATCAATAACACCAACAACATTCATGTCTATATAATTGCTGTTCTGTATCTCTTTGATAATGGCATTACCCGCTTCTCCTGCTCCTACCACAAGAACATTCTTCTTGGCGGCATTGCTTGTCCGCACTCTTATCAACATTCTTATTGCCCGATAAGCGTAACGTCCAACAAATGTCAGTGCCAAAAGCACCGAGCCGTAATAAACATAAAAACTTCTTGGCATTGGGCATAACTGTCCACGGTTTGTCATCAGAATATAAAATACATACACAAGCGTATCTACAATACAGCCTACTATCATATAGAAAAACTCGGTACCACCTGCGTACGTCCATAGACTGCTATACAGACGAAATGCATAAAAAGTAATCAGCATGATCAATATTCCTGGAAATATTGATTCTGTCATTATCTTCATATATTGTTCCGGAATCGTCTGATAATCAAAATCAAATCTTAATAAAAGTGCAAAATAATTTGCGATGACAACAGCCACAATATCATAAATAACTAATGCCACTCTGCGAATCCAGATATTTTTTTCAAATTTACTTAATCTTTCCATCTTCTCACTTCTTCTCTTTATAACTTATAGTATATACTATAACCGTAAAATATAATCACCTGCTGCATGCCGATTTTTTTCATATATTCTTCATCATCATACTGGTGCTTTACAATCAGCATATTGCATCCGTAGGTCTGCATCTCATATAGAAGCTGCTCAAGATCATCTTCTGTATACTGGTAACCATCTCCATATGCAACTCTGATGTTCACATCATACTCCTGCAACTGTGAAGCAACTTCCACCGGTGCCAATACATACGGTTGTTCTATCTGTTGCACATTTTCGATACATTCTGCAATCTGTCCTACTGGCAACGATACATGCTCTATATTATAGTTAGACAAGTATTCCGTCGTAAATCTCCATCCGGTACCTGACTGAATGATTATAGCATAGAGCACAATAATTATCCATTTCTTTTTTCCCTTCAGTGTTTTACTAAAAATCTCAACTCCTGCATAAGCTGTCACCAGAGCTATCGGTAATAGATAGAATGCCTTCTGCGACACTGCGGAATTACTCTTTGCAGTAATACACTGAACTACAGTCACCAGCCCGGCAGACAGAAGCGCATATAAATATATATTTTGTTTTTTTCTATCTTCTCTATAAAGAAAAAACCATGCTACTGCAATCCAGTAAAGTATAATACTTACAGTATTGATACCATAGGATTTCCAGCTATTTATCACGCTTTCTAACAAATCCAGCATTCTGCAAACCTTTCTTATAAATTAAAATAATCACTCCGCACATCAGAATTACAAGTGTAACGAAATATCCCTTTGAAATCATCAACTGCAATGCAGAAGCCATAAATACCATCTTTATAATTTGATCTGCTGTCACATTTCCATTTTCAATAAAGTAATCCAGCATATGAAACATCTGAATACATACCAACGGAACACCACATGCTACTGCTAATGCAACCCCATTCCATGAATTATTCAAAATTCCCACTGCAAGCATTGTTTCCCTGCTTAATCCTGCCGTGTAAAAGATTACTACAAATAAAGCAAATAGTCCCACTCTCTCTATTCTGTCTCGGAAAAAATATCTTCCAGCCAGCCAGCATACTGCATAAAAAAAAGGTATAAAAAAGAATGGAATTGCAACATGTATGATTGTCAGTGAATCGAGTCCTGTGATCATTCCTGTAACTGCATACAACATCTCAGCAGGTGATACTGCTTTATCCCTATTGATTCCATCATACGGTATCTGCGTATACGGCTGATACTGGTACATCGTATCTGTCTCAATCGAAATATTCACAATCTCAGGTGTGTCATCCTTTTGCGATGGCATAGAAAATGTTACACTGATCATAAAAATCATGATCATAAACAAAATGCTTATTCCTGATTTTTTTTTTGCATACTGAATGTTTTCATAAAAACGCTTTATGACGATCCTTATCCGCTTTTTTCTTTTGTAATAAAGCAGAAACAGAACCGGAAGTGTAACTATCAAAAATATTTTCCAGATAAATACCAGCACTGACAACTTGTTGACAGTAAATATTACCGGAACAGCCATGAATAAAAAGATTGTAAATAAAAGACAATATCCTTTAATATACATTCTGTGGATGGATATTTCCTCTTCATCTCCACTCCCCAGCAAAATTCCTGCTGCAAAGGGGAGAACACCAAATTCATAAATGATTGTCACTATACTCAACACCAAACTCATCCCTCTGCTCCTGTCAGTTCAATCGTTTTCTGGAATTTTCCTGCATAAAACCGTAATGCATATTGATCTTCTTTCGCAGTCCACGAAATATCAAATCCCCAGATTTCATATTCATCTTCCCTTGCCGGCAGCATTGCCTTTACATCCGGTCTGAGTTTTCTTTCAAGTGTTCCCTCAACCAACTGTCCGCTACTATCAACAATATCTATATAAACCGGAATAAAATGCGTATCCTTAACAGCTGCATAAGCCCATCCGCTGCAGACCATTCTGCCCTGACAGTTTGTCTGGCTGTCTATATGAAAACACAGGTCTTCTATATCCGCTTTCTTCTTCTGCAGCAGTTCTTCCACTTTCTTCTCCACTTGCGTCTTATTTGCTTTAAATGGAATTACCTGATTGCCCAAAAGTTCTACCATGTCTCTTGCCGGAATCTGTTTACCCGTGATGTAATTTTGAAATTCCTGCTCCCACGCAAAATATTTTTCTGCATTTTGTGTTGTAATCTGTGCCAGGTCAAGCAATGTTGTAAGACTTGTCAATTCACAAGATGGTAATTCTATACTCGCCCGGAGCAGCGCACGATATATCACAAACTCAGATGGAATTTCCTGTAAAAATGTCCATTCATAATCGATAATATTCCACTGTTCTTCCTCAACTAAAATATTGGAAAATACCATATCAAGATCTGTAGCCGAGCTTGTTCCTTTTTTTCGTTTTTCAAGATAATTTTTTAATATTTCTATTGCTTTTCTCACTTCCTGCTCTGCTTCTTCATATTTCTTTTCATCAAGCAGGTTCTGGAGTTTTACCTGTAAAGATACGCCATTGGCAAATGGAGACACAGCTCCTTCCTTTTCAATATGCACCGGACAAAAATGAATCATTTTTTCTCCGTTCTCTTCTGAAAGCAGCTGATAAGATACCTCCATGTTTGCAATGTGTTTTTTTGCCTGCCTGGAAAGTGGATATTTTACCACATACTTTACATCATTTTCTTTTTGCACAATATCTGTACGTATCTGAAACTTGTTCTGTCTTTCATTCGAGAACTTCGAATAAATAACTTCCTCCTGTATGCTTTTTTCATTCTGCCTGCACAGGTATAGGTAAGAATTGCTAAATTCCGGAAATATCTCTTCCTGAATAATGCTGTTAAATACTCTTGTCTCGTCAAATATCACATATCTGTCTGCATTGAAGTTGCGAATGTTGGCATTCAGCTCTCCTGTCTTCGGCAGACATTTGTCAGAGTAAATACTCATCGGAAACTGATAATCCGGATATGGATAGTAACAACATATACTCTGAAACCCTGCCTGACTTAATGCCCACTCGTATTTTTTTTTGCTCAAAGCCTGTCTTTGTTCCTGTGTGATTTTCGGATACCCTTCCAGACTGGAAAAATATTCTCCGGTATTATCATCCTTACACCCCGCAAAATATTTTAATCCAAGACGATTCTGGACTGCAACAATCAACATTCCATCACTTGATAACAGTTCTTTATACTTTGAAAAATACTTTTTATAAGTCACCTCTGCCTTATCTTCTCCACAAGGCAGTTCACCAATTTGTACGATCACATCATATTGCTGATCTGCAATTCGTATAGCATCCCTATCTGTGACTCTTGTAACCTTGCACCCTTGTTTTTCAAGCATGCCCACAAGGCAGGTCTTTCCCTCGTTAATCATAAGAATCCGGCTTGCTGGTTGAAATTTCAAAAAGCCAAGCAGATTCTGTCGGATATCTGAATGCCTGTAAAAAATGTCATATGAAGTTTTTCCAAAAATATTTTTTTCTGGCAGCATTCCCTTTTACCCTCTTGTTTCTCTATGGCTTATCTCTTCAACAGACGTTTTAAAAACATGATCATTTTCCATGATCTGCTGTTTTTGATCAACTCAAGTTCTCTCTCGCTGTCACTTTTCTGCTGTTCCGTCTCTGTAGAAATCTTTTCTCCACATGGTGTTACCTGCTCGAAAGAAAGTACATTCTGTGCAGAACCTGCTTCTATACGATAGTTTATAACTGGCATTTTTTCATACAGTCCACCCAAAGACAATCCTGCAATATACTGTCGGAAAGAACCTTCCATCTGATCAAATATCTTTTTTTCTTTCTCCGATATGTTTAAGCTGTCCTCCACCTTTTTTTTCACATCATCTGGTAACATAGCAATGTTTTCACTGCATAAAATACTTCTATATACAATGTATTTCAATGGAATATCAAAATTAAATGTCCACTCATAATCCACAATATAGATATACTCAGCCATTATTATATTCGATGCTGACATATCAATGTTCAGATTTGCTGCTGCTTCAAAACTCTCTAACTCCGGATGCGTTCCAAATATCTGTTCAAATTCTGTGCAAGCCTGAAACGGATGTTTTGTATCCACATTAAGAATGAGCTTCTGCCAGAATCTAATATTCTCATAAACCTTCTCCCACTGATGCTTCTTGGTATACTCTGCTATCAGTTCATCCAGACGCTGTCCAACAATATATGGAGATAGCACGCAGCCTTCGGCAACTTTTTTACATGGAACAAGCCGTACATTTTCTGTTGCATATACAAGATCAGATGCTATCTGCGCCATGCGCTCTACATGGGCGGCTGCACTACTATTCTGTGCTATTTTTTTGACTTTTCTAATGCCATCTTCTTCATATATACGCGTAATCAGTCTATATTCACTTTTTCTGTCCATAGAACTTTTAGCATAAACTGTTTTCTGCATTGCTTATCCTTTCTTCGTTGCCACAACAAAAAATGAATTGGAAAATTCAGGAAATAATCCTGCCTCTATAATTGTATCCCACGCCTTTGTTTCATTAAAAAGTACCATACGGTCTGCATCAAAATTCCTTGAATTCCGACACAATTCACCTTTTGCCGGCAGGAAATCATCCGTATATATCGTATCTGGAAGTTTATAATCCGGATACGGATAATAAAATTCTAACCCATCATATCCACTTTGTGTCAGCAAATCTGCAAGTGCTTTTTTTGAAAAAGTTCTGACTCCCGAAGTATTTGTATAACCTTCTATTCCTTCAAAATATCTGCCCACATGATCTTCCTTACAGCCTGCAAAATACTTGAGCCCCAATTGATTTTCAATTGCAATCAGAACTTTGCCATCCGGTTTCAATAAACCTTTAATTTTCTCTAGAAATGCCTGGTATGCATTCTCTCCAGGAATATAACATTCTCCATACTCCAATACCCCGATCAATGTGACATAATCATACCGTTCTTTCATTGCGGACGAAATATCATAAAAGTTTCCAACGATTATTTCAAGATTTTCTTTATCCTTATTCCGATAAGCATTGATCAGGCTTCTTCTTTTTGACAGATCCACTGCTGTCACTCTAGCTGTCTTATCAGCAAGCGTTCCTGTAATAGCTCCACAACCTGCCCCTACTTCCAATACATTGGCATCCTTTTTAAATGGATACCAATTCAAAATATTGGTTCTCACATCTGAAAGATGGTATAAAACTGGCCATGACTTTTTCTCTGCTATAATTTCTGGAAATTCACTCTTGTCATGGTTTTTCACAATTTCCAACAGCGTATCTTCTATATCACCATCACTGTACAAATCCTTACCACTGTAATAATCATAGTTCATTGTTACTTTTCCAATATGTTCCATAAAGTCTCCTATAAGTATGTCACTTTTGTTCCCATATCCACATAACCTACGGTATCATGATCTGAAACGACCTGTAAATTACATACGTCATACAATCTGCTATATACTGTAAAATTACCATTTTCAAATCCCGTACATCCTAATGCAAGCAGATAATTTCCACTTTGCAAGCACATATTCTGGTCAAAATTAACCGTAACAATTTCTCCTGCCTTTACCTGATCGATTGTCTGCTTTTCGAGCATTGTATTGGTTCCTGTGATTTCTGTTCCTTTGACATCTTTTAATGTATAAGCAAAAATTGGTTGCTTCACATCCTGATAAAACTGAATTTTCATACGGATTGAAAAATTTGACCCCTTTGAAATAGAAAAATTTAGTTTTCCTTTTTCATCAATGATGGCATAATCAATAATATCTGCAACACCATTTCCATAAGTAACAGCATTTGAATTATTCAGCATCTGATTTTTCCATATACCATCCAGTTCATTTGTCTGCAAGTTTTCAGTCTCATTGATTTCATCTGCTGCATCTTCATGTTCAGAATTCTCTTTATTATCATTTTCTTCCGGATTTTCTTTGTTCAATAATTTTTCCACATCTTTTTCATCAAACTGATTAACCAGAATTTTTTTATATATATCTACAATTTCCGAGGATTTTCCAACTGCAATTTGTTTTCCATGATGAATCAGCAAACTTCTATCGCAGTATTTAATAATACTGCCCAGATCATGGGAAACAAACAGAATTGTTTTTCCCGCCTCTTTCAAATCCATAAATTTCTGATAGCATTTTGACTGGAAAAAGATATCTCCAACGCTAAGTGCTTCATCCACGATCAGGATATCCGGGTCAACATTGATTGCTACAGCAAATGCCAGTCTGGCAAACATACCACTGGAATATGTTTTTACCGGCTGATTAATAAATTCTCCAATATCTGCAAAATCTATAATGGACTGCAGCTTACCATCCATCTCTTCTTTTGTAAATCCAACCATCGTTCCATTCAGATAGATGTTCTCAATTCCAGTATACTCCTGATTAAATCCAGCTCCCAGCTCTAAAAGTGCACTAATTTTCCCCTTAATCTCCAATGTGCCGGAAGTTGGTGCCACTACCCCTGTCACAATTTTTAAAAGCGTAGATTTTCCCGAACCATTCGTCCCGATAATACCAACGCATTCACCCTTATATACATCCAGGCTGATTCCCTGCAGGGCATCGTGGTCCCTGTGATAGTTTTTGTGCGTAATAGAGAAATTTTCTCTAAGTCTGTCCGATGGTTTATTATAAAGTTTATATGTTTTTGTAACATCTTTAATTTCAATTACTTTTTCCTGCATCTCATCCTCCTACAGCACATCCGCAAAATGCACTCTCATTTTGTTAAAAGTTCTGCTGCCAATGATTGCAAGAATTATAACAAGTATCCAGAAATAAACTGTAATCCCGGAATGCTGTGTTATCCATTTTCCATAGATAAAGCAATCCCTATATCCAGTTACAATATAATACATTGGATTTAGCCTGAGTATATACATAACCCAAGCAGGCATAGTACTCTCATCCCACATAATTGGTGTCAGCCATATACCAAGCTGTGTGGTAATATTGATAATCTGTGTCATATCCCTAAAAAATGGTGTTACGGAAGCTGTAAAATATGTCAATGCCAATATCAGACATATCTCGCAAAACATATAATATGCGATCTGTATCATAGCCACTCCTGGCATCCGTCCCGCAATTGTAAAAATGATAAAAGCTAGCAAAATAAAGAAAAAATGCACAAATAATGATGAAATCACCTTGACAACAGGAAGGATGCTTATTTTAAACACCATTTTCTTCACAAGATAGCTATACTCTATCAGACAGTTTGTTGCGCTTACCCATGCATCTGAAAAAAAGAACCATGGAACAATGCCCGCTATCAGATACAATACAAATGGATATTCTGTAGACTGCGGTGTCATTTTTAATCCAAGTCCAAACACAAATACATAAATCAATATAGTAACAATTGGCTGCACAAACGCCCAGATAATGCCAAAATACGAACCCGCGTATTTTGTTTTAAAATCATTCTTTGCAAGCCTGAAAATCAATTCACGGCTGTTCCATACTTCTTTTACAAAAGAAGGCTTTTTTGTGTTATTTGCCATTCTTTAACTCCCTGATACCACCCCATACTTTATCTTTATCTGATAAGGTAAGGTCTGCTTCTGTCATTCCTTCCGGCATCGGCCATTCCACACCAATTTCCGGATCTTTCCATAATAATCCGCCCTCGTCATTTGGATGATAGAAATCTGTGACTTTGTAGCAGAATTCTGCATAATCAGACAATACGATAAATCCATGTGCGAATCCCTTTGGAATAAAAAACTGTTTCTTGTTCTCTGCTGACAGTGTCACTCCGAACCATTTACCAAAAGTTTCGGAACCTTCACGCAAATCTACTGCAACGTCAAACACTTCTCCATTTACCACGCGTACCAGCTTGTCCTGTGGATAATTGATCTGGAAATGTAAACCTCTTAAAACACCTTTTTTGGATGCAGACTGGTTATCCTGAACGAATTCGCAGTCAATTCCTGCCTCTTTAAAATCATTGTAGTTGTAAGTCTCCATAAAGTATCCGCGTGCATCTCCAAATACCGCAGGCTCGATCACTTTTAATCCTGCGATTCCATTACAATTATCTGTTACTTTTATTTTTCCCATTTTCTTACTTCCTTTTCAAAATCTAGCTTTTGATCCAGCGCTTTTCTGAATTTTGCTGTAAATCAGTTCCTATGCCTTCTGTGATTTATTTTATAATCCTTCTGCAATCTCCATCAGATACTTGCCATAATCTGTCTTCAATAATGGCTGCGCAAGCTTCACAAGCTGCTCTTTGCCAATGAATCCTCTCTTGTATGCGATTTCCTCGATACAGGAAATATATAATCCCTGACGTTTCTGGAATGCAGACACAAAATCTGCTGCTGCAAGGAGCATGTCATGATTTCCGGTGTCTAACCACGCAAAACCTCTTCCTAATGTCTCTACGCTTAATGTGCCACGATTCAGATACTCATTATTGACACTTGTGATCTCAATCTCACCTCTTGCGGATGGTTTTACATTCTTAGCGATCTCAACAACATCGTTGTCATAGAAATAAAGACCCGGTACTGCATAGTTTGACTTTGGATGCTCCGGTTTTTCTTCAATGGATAATGCTTTTCCATTCTCATCAAATTCAACAACACCGTATTCTCTTGGATCCCGCACATAATATCCGAAAATAGTTGCACATTTTTCATTCTCTGTGCGCTGTGCAGCACTCAGTAAAACTTTTGAGAAACTCTGTCCGTAGAAAATATTATCCCCAAGCACTAAAGCTACCGCATCTTTTCCGATAAATTTTTCACCGATGATAAACGCATCTGCAAGACCTCTTGGCTGCTCCTGCACGGCATATTCAAAATGCATGCCAAGCTGGGAACCATCTCCTAAAAGTTCCTCAAATACCGGGAGATCTCTCGGCGTGGAAATAATGAGCACTTCCCGGATTCCTGCTAACATCAGTGTAGATAATGGATAGTAGATCATTGGTTTATCATAAACCGGCATGATCTGCTTTGAAATTGCTTTTGTCAATGGATACAAACGTGTTCCGGATCCTCCGGCTAAAATAATTCCTTTCATGTTTCGTCCTCCGCTTTTCTTAAAATATCAGATATTTCTATCTTTTCTCCGTATTTTCTCTTAAAATTTTATTAAAAATCCATACTCTTTAAAAACGCAAACAAGCAGTATCGCCCTGTTCAGACGGTACTGCTGTTTTTGCCTTTATTACTTACCCTGGTACATATCCTCATAGTACTTTTGATAATCTCCACTGGTAACATTCTGCATCCATTCCTCATGCTCTAAGTACCATGCGATTGTCTTCTTAATACCATCTTTGAACATTGTCTCAGGTTCCCAGCCAATCTCTGCTTTGATCTTGTCTGGTGCAATCGCATATCTGCGGTCATGACCCTTGCGGTCTTCCACGTATGTGATCAGATCTTTGCTTACATTTGCCTTTCTCGGATCACTGTCTGGAAGAATCTCCTGTAATGTCTCAATGATAATATTGATAATCTCGATATTACGTTTTTCATTATGTCCACCGATATTGTAGGACTCACCAAGTCTTCCCTGTTCCTGTACCATATCGATTCCCTTTGCATGGTCATCTACATATAACCAGTCGCGGATGTTCATTCCGTCACCATAGACCGGTAACTTCTTCCCGTGTAATGCGTTATTGATAATTAATGGAATCAGTTTCTCTGGGAACTGGTAAGGTCCATAATTATTGGATGTATTCGTAATGTTCGCCGGGAAATGATAAGTATCAATATATGCCTTCACCAACATATCCGAAGAAGCCTTGCTTGCGGAATATGGACTGTGTGGCTGGTATGGGGTTGTCTCATAGAAGTAACTCTTGCCGTCATCCGGAAGTGAGCCATACACTTCATCTGTTGATACGTGAAGGAACTTCTTTCCCTCTTTGAAGCTTCCATCCGGAAGTTCCCAGGCTGCTTTTGCACAGTTTAACATAACTGCTGTGCCAAGAACATTCGTCTTCACAAATACTTCCGGATTCTTAATACTTCTGTCTACGTGGCTTTCTGCTGCGAAGTGGACAACACGGTCGATATCATTCTCCTCAAAGATCTTCGTGATTGCATCTTTGTCTGTAATATCAGCCTTCACAAAGGTATAGTTATCTCTATTCTCAATATCTTTCAAATTTTCCAAATTTCCTGCATAAGTCAATGCATCCACATTGATGATACGGATTTCATTGTCATATTTGCGGAACATGTAATGAATGTAATTAGAACCGATGAATCCGGCTCCTCCTGTTACTAAATAGGTTCTCATATTTTCCTCCCGAATAATCTATAATATTTTCCAAATAATCTTTTGTTATTATAACATGCACCTTAACTGTTTCCAAGTAATTTTCTTATTTCAAACTATTTCTAAGATTTTCTTAATAGTTTTTTTTAGATATTTCATAAATATACATTCCATATTCTGAATATACATTGTGCAAACCATTTTCATCTGCACTTTTTAACTCATCGACACTTAAAATATAGTCTACATCAAACTTGCTTAAATCTTCATAATTTAAATCCAGCTGAATATAATCTGTATTTACCAATTCCGCTTCTGTTTCCTCTTCTGTCAATGTAATACAGATATGTGCATATCGGTTATATACTTCTTCATTTTTCTTTAGCGGATCAAGTTTTTCCCAAAATTCCATATTTGGAATATAATTCGTTGAATTATATGTTCGTGCTCCGCACGCAATCAGATAATCTGGTGTAATGATGCTGTCCACTCCTATCCACTTCGCTTTCGGATTGTTTTCCACAATCTTTTTAATTTCTTTTGCGACCGGTTTTGAGTATATGGCATCCAGACCACATGTTAATGGATTTACCGACAGTCCTGTTATAACTGCGATTCCCGCTATCACCGCTTGTGAAGCATTTTTCTTTTGCCAGTTTACATCCGAAACCAGACATATCTCCAGAATAAAAGTCAATAATGTGATGATCATTAAGAATGCTAATTTTATCTTTCGATCACAGTACCCATAAGCATATACAAATGCCATGCCCGTAGAAATACCTGCAAATATGATTCCAACAGGCAGTTTCATCCGTTTAACTTCTCTTAACTCTGAAAGTGCTGCTACAAGCATAAGAACATTTAAATACCCCAAAACATCCACTACACGTTTTGGCATTGAAAATGTCAGTAATGTCAGTTTTGCAATTGTGTGGGGTAACGGTATTATACAGTAAAATCCCATGATCACTGCCGGGATCAACAAACACCACATTAATAAATTTTTTCCTTTTTTCTGAATAAGGGCGTATGCAAACACTATAACAGAAAATGGGAATAGTCCATAAAAACATCCCATTTCACTTGGATTTGTGAAATCAGTATATGGCGTTGTTAACGATATTAAATATCCGCACAACTTATCAATAGAAAATCCTCCATAATAAGTTCTTCCTCCTGGATAAACCGTATTCATAATTGCTGTCATATAATCCATATAATTATACAAATACATACCTATGATGCTTATCATAAATACGAAAAATCCACCTGCTAACATCCAGTCTTTTATCCGATAGTTTTTCAGGCAGTCACGGTTGTCTATAATAATCCAAATAAGCAATGCAAGATATACATATCCGGCAGGCACCTGCCATGCCGGATAAAGATCAACTACAAAATTCGCTGCCGATATCGCAATTCCAGCGCCAAAGAATAAACGCTTTGCCAGCCTTTTTTCCCGAACAAAATAGTAAAAAAATACGATCGCAGCCTGACCTGCAATCAGCCACGTAACAGTTGACCACCACATATTAAAAGAAGAAAACCAAATAACAGTTCCCCCCATAACAGAAAGCAATTTTTTCTTTTTGGATATAATCATGCAAAGTTCAAAGGAAAATAAAAATCCAAAAATCATCCGGAACGACCACACAAACGATATCCCATACTCAGATCCAAACAAATAATATCCCCAGTCTGCTGGTTTTGCCAAAGCCGAATAATTTAAATATAATCCGGATGCTGACAAATTGGTGGTTTCTGTCGCCCTTACAATGTCATTCATTTTTCCATAATCTGTATATTCTGCCGACAATGATCTGGGAACAGAAACAAGCCATTCATCACTTCTAATCGACCTTGATGTGCCAAATAACGGAGAAACATACTCTGAGCCTTCTCCTGGTTGAATATAATTATCATACTGGCTCACTGAAGAACCATTGAATTTGTTAGCAACGCAAAAAATAAATAATGCAATTGCAATCCATACCCTGTTCTGATAAACAAATTCATACAGTTTTTTTATATCTATAAAACAATGAAGAACCAAAAAAAATGCAATCAGTAAAATAATTTCACATCGCCTTGCAAATATTCCCCATCCCATAGTTTCTTTGTAATCATGTACTATTCCAAAGCACAGATCACCACTCTGTTCTTCTCCATTGATTTTCAATATTCCCTTTTCATATTGATCATCTTCCGAGCACCAGATAGTAGTCCCTAATCCAGGCTGTACCAGTTTTCCTGTAATAAGCACTTCATACATAGTCGGCTCATGTACGTCTATTTCCTGTTCTGATGCAAAGCAGAAGTATTTATTATCTTCAAACGTTGACGTGTTATAACTCTTGTTAAAAACAGTTTTTCCAGTCTGTTGTTCAATAATTTTCACCTGTAGAATTCCATGTTGCTTTTCTCCAAATGTTCCCATAAGAAATGCAACCCCTTGAAACGGTTCTGCTGCCTCAAATGACTGTGAAATTAATACCCTGCTGTTTATTTTTCCAGCATTCGTAACATTCTGACTCTGTATTATTTCACTTTCTCCTGATCTGACAACAGATTTTTGAATCATAAAACAGATTTCCAATATTGTTATGACTAGTATTATAATACAAGCTATAAATTTTATTTTCTTTTTTTCCATATACGCCTCCAAATCTCGTTGGAATTATAGCATCTTTCTTTTTTATTGACAACTTTTCATACTTTTACTGTATTTTTTTTGTTTTTTTGATATACTAACCAAAGTAAATTAACAAGTACAAATAATATATAATATGAAATATCAGGAGGTATCTTTTTTGCATTCAGGAAAAAATCTTTCAGATAATACAAAAACTGCAAGGGCAGCTCTGGTAAATACAACCGCAAATATTATCATGACAATTGTTGCAATGCTTATGATTCCAATTACTACACGGATTTTACATACAGGTGATCTGGGAAATGCTGTTTCATTTTTTTCCATCCGAAATATCTGTCTAAATATTTTTACACTCGCAAGTTATACTGCTGTAAATCGTGGACTACTTGAATTTCATGATAACAAATTTGAATTTTTAAGCAGTCTTCTTTTGTTCAACCTTGTAACCATAGGACTGTTCGGTCTGGTTTATGGCATATTCAGATCCTTTTTTGAATCTATCCTTGGCTTTACTCCACTATTGAGTTTTCTGCTGTTTTTTAGTGTACTGCTCTGGATGTCCTACACCATTGGTACTACTTATCTGCTTTACCATAACCGCTATAAGACCATGTTTTGTATCACCATGTGCATTGGTCCATTCTCCCAGTTTCTTGCCATTTTTTTAATTTTACACCTTAACTCCGACAAATACCTTGGTCGAATTATTGGTTTGGATGGTTTTTACTGGATTATAGGATTTCTTTTTCTTATTCTGATACTTTTAAAAGGATACTTTACATTCAAAAAAATTTACATTAAATATGCATTATCTCTTTCCCTGCCACTAATTCCGCACCTGCTTGCCCAAACGCTGCTGTCTCAAAGTGATATCATTATGATCACTAATATGTGTAATTCTGACAAATCAGGAATTTACAGCATGGCCTATACGATTGCAATGGTACTTTATGCACTTCTATCACAAATTATGGCGGTATGGTCTCCCTGGTGCTATCGCCGTTTGAATGAAAAAAATACTTCTGTAATCTATCAATATTCAAAGGTTCTCTATTTTGTTGCCTTGATTATGTCCATTGGGCTTATGATGATAAGTCCAGAAGCTGTATCCCTATTTCTTGCAGATAGTTATCATGAATGTATGTACTTAATTCCTATTATTATAGTAGGAATGTTTTTCTTATTTTCCTACACGTTCTTCTATGACATTGAATACTATCACAAGAAAACCATTCTGATTGCTGTTGCTTCTATTCTTGCTGCTTCTATAAATATTGTTTTAAATTTAATTTTTATCCCTGTTTTAGGATACATTGCAGCCGGATATACAACTGCCATTGGATATTTTCTTCTCATGCTGCTGCATATGATTTTTATGAAAAAAATAGACAACCGAAAAATATATAATATACCTATGCTATTTATTGCAAGTTTGTTTGTCCTCATCTTTGCGTTGCTTATGGTTTATCTTATAGATTATATTTTTCTACGCTATTTAATTGGAATCCTGAGTATTTTAATACTCTTGTTCTTCATAAGAAAAGATATTTTTTCTTTTCTCAAGGTATTTCTATCTTAGTACAGTCCATACTTTTATAAAAAGACTGCCATATAACCTTATTCATTATATAGCAGCCTTTTCTTTATATTTTTCCCAATAAAAAAAGAAATCTGAGAGCAAGTTCGCCTGATAATCTCATTCGAAGGCGATGCGGGTATAATACCTTCCGCAGCCATCCAAAAAAACCTGCTGGTTCTTTGATAAATACCTCCATTGTCTCCCTATCGCTTTTCGACATTTTTTCTGAAAAAACATCATAATAATACTTTAAATATTCTTTTGCCTTTATCGCTGTATCTGATAATAATTCATCCTTAACAAAGTGAATTAAAAGGTTTGTATTTCCAGCATCCTCTGCTGTCACTGAATTTTCATATCTGATATGTCTCGCTGTACTTCTTGGATCATAAACAATCTTTCCAAAGCATGCCGCTCCACGTATCATCCATTTGTCATGCATCTCATTTCCCGGCGTACATTGTAACACCATCATTTGTCGCAGTAAATCATTAAATACAAGTGTAAAGCCAGAACCAGGAGTATAGTACATTACATTTTTTGCTGTAATATTTCCTTTTTGTATAGGAAAATGCCTTATAAATTTTCCATCTTCCGTATAGTAATCATAGGAAGACAAATATAATAATGGAACTTCATCCTCCTGTACTATCTTCTCTTCCTGTTGCAGTTTTTCCACTGCCCATTGGATTTTTTCAGGATACCAGCTATCATCCTGATCACAAAACGCATAATAATCTGTTTTCTCACATTCACGGAGTATTTGATAAAAGCTGCCAGGACATTTCAGATTCATTCCGTCAGAGTCCAGCACAGTAATTTTATCTGTTCTTTTCTGATAATCCCTTACAATATTAAGTGTATCATCAGATGAACCATCGTCACGAATAACAATTTTAAAATTCTGATATGTCTGAGCAAGAATACTATCCAATTGCGTTCTAATATGTTGTTCCCCATTATAAGTTGCCAAAGCAATTGTCACAACCTTATTCTGCAACATCTTTTTTCTCCTCAATGTCATATTTTAAGATTGCTAATTCCTGTGTCAGTCTCTTTACTTCGTCTGACATTTTTGATACTTTTATCGTAAGACCAAATACTAAAAGCAGTGCAAAGCAAAATCCGACAAAAAATAGCATATTGATCGGAAGTTCAATTCCAAGAGCTGCTGCTATTCTTCCAGACATACCCGGAAATATGTCCATAATTAAACCAACAACTCCTGCTAATATCCATAATAAGGCATATTTTAAATTCAATTTTCCACGATGAACCATAATGAAAATTCCTGTCAAACCAAGTATCATTATGATTCCTACAATTATCTGTAAACGAATCGGCATTTTTTCTCCACTTACAAAGCTGCAATTAAAATTGCTACGCTTACTTTAATCATATAATATACTGCATTAAATGGTGATATGGAAGAAACCCCTTCCTTTCTCTCCCTCATACAGACAGGTATTTCCCTGATTTTTTTTCCCTTTTTCAAAAGAATAACAGCACTTTCTGGTTCTGGATAATCTTTTGGATATTCTTCTGCAAATAGCTTTATGATATCTCTGTTTACCATCCGCATTCCTGATGTAGGATCTGTTATTATTTTTCCTGTCAGTAATTTTATAATAGCTGTAAAAAAATGTATTCCTGCCCGCCTTATTCCAGATGACTGAAAGCCTTCTTTATTAATGTATCTGGATCCAATGACCATGTCCAGTTCTTCTTTCTCCATAACCTCTGCCATTTTTTCTAAATACAACGCATTGTGTTGACCATCGCCATCAAATTGTACTGCTATATCGTATCCATTACGCCAGGCGTACAGATAACCAGTCTGAACTCCTCCACCTATTCCCATATTAACGGGTAAATTTATTGTATGAAATTTATTTTTTTTGCAAATTTCATACGTATCGTCTTTTGAGCAGTCATTAATCACAATATAGTCAAACGATGGGGCATTTTCTATAATGTCTTTTACTGTTTTTTCAATATTTCCCGCCTCATTATATGCAGGAATCACTGCAAGTTTCTTCATAATGATTCAATACCTATTGTATAATATACACTTCCAAATTGTTTTCCAAATTCTACAATTCTTTCATATATGCTTGCAAAGCATCTTTCCAGTCTGCCATTTTATACTCACTTGTCAAACGAAGCATATAGTTATCTAAAATAGAATATGCCGGACGATTAGCTGAGGCTGGATTCATCTGTGCATATTGTTCACTTGTTACGTGGTTTACTTTCACATTTTTCCCTGCAAGTTTAAAAATTTCTTCTGCAAAAACTGCCCAATTAGTATCCCCTTCACAAGTTGCATGAAATAATCCATAATTATCTGTTCCTTCCAGATAATGAATCATTTTTGCCAATTCCACAGCGCTTGTTGGTGTTCCAAGCTGATCACATACAACACTGACCTCATCATGTGTTTCGGCAAGTCGTAACATTGTCTTCACAAAATTTTTTCCATCTCCATAAAGCCACGCTGTCCGCAAAATAAAATATCTGTCCGCAAATTGCTGAACAAATCGCTCACCTTCCAGTTTTGTTTTGCCGTATGCACTTACTGGATTTGGCATATCGAATTCTGTATAAGGTTTTTGTCCATTTCCCTCAAACACATAATCCGTTGAAACATGTATCATTTTTGCGTTCACTTCACTTGCTGCAATACTCAGATTTCTTGGACCGATTGCATTAATTTTATATGCAAGATCCCATTGCTTTTCGCATGCATCCACATTGGTGTGCGCTGCACAATTTATGATCACATCAGGTTTTTCACTCTTAATCAACCGCATAACCTGATCAATATCTGTAATATCAAGCGCAATTATCCCTTCAGCCTCTATTACATCTGTATTAATAAATGTAATCTGTTCATTTTCATATTCCTTACGAATAGCTCTGCCTAATTGTCCGTTACATCCTGTCACTAAAATTTTCTTCATTATTTTAACCTTTCTATTTTTTCATTATTTTGCAAATACTCTTAAATATATTCCTATTGCTGCATTACGAAATTTTCGAAACCAGATACTAAACGCATATTCGAATCTGTTCAACTGCAGTTCACCTGCATATTTATCCACAAGTCTCTGATGCTCTGCAACATATGTTTCACGATCTTTTCCAATTAAATTACCTGTATTAGAATCATTTCGAATCCGAAAACTGTTCAATAGTTCATGGATAATATATACATCTCCAGTACATGCTATTTTCATCCACATATCAAAATCTAAAATGTAGGTAAATTGTTCATCAAAATATCCCGTTTTGTCAAGCACACTTTTTCTAATGAGATTATTAACTGGTGCCCCAAAAAAGTTATTCCAGATAATCGAAGTTCTTGCTATTTTTTTTCCTTTAACAAGTCCCGATTTATGGTACCTTTTAAAAGATCCTGTTTTTTTCCCATTGATATCAATCAATCTTGTATCACTTTCTACTAAATTAACAGAAGGATTTAATATCATAACCCCTGTCTCTTTCTCAATTTCATTCTTGTCCAAAAGATCATCTGCACAGACAAGCTTAACAAATTCTCCATTAGACATCTGAATGCACTTGTTCCAATTTCCTATCATCCCTAAGTTAGTCGAATTATGATAAATTTTAATCCTATTGTCTTTTTTTTGTTGCTCTGTGACCAATTGCAGTGTTTTGTCTTTTGAATTGTCATCTATTATAATAATTTCTATATTTTTATAGCTTTGATTTCTGATTGATTCTAATGTTGCAATAATCGTGTTCTCATTATTGTATGCTGGTATGACAATACTAACTAACGGCTGTTCTTTTCTATCCATACTTCTTCTCTCTATAACATTAAATGGAGAACAAATAATACTCTCATTATAACTTCGTCCACTATATTTTGTCTCCGTACATCCTTACTAAAAGCAATTTTTAATGAATTTGGGAATTTATCTGCCGCTATCACTCTCTGTAACTGCTTGTCTTTTTTTTCTTCTCCATAATACACAGCATGAAATTCATTCAATTGCTTTCCCAGTTTTCCTCTGTTTTTCAAAATGTATTTCACATTATATTTTATTTTGCCCCATATATGATCAGATGCACCAACAACATTACCACCATGTTGCCGATACCAGATATACGCTTCTTTGTCATATATCACATCTCCAATATATGCAGACAAAAGGTAGCACCACCAATCATGTAGCACTGCCTGATCAGGTATATGCCCCTTTATCAAATCAACCAGTCTTTTATTCATGACAATTGTACATCCGGTACATATGCTTTCTACCAATGCATTTGAAAATGACGGTTGTTTTTCTCTCTTATTATTTTCTTTAATAATGTCATCATTTTTATCTATAAGAACTTTATTACAGGCATACAGTGCTGGTTTTTCCCGTTTTTCAAGCTTTTGAACTGCTACTTCAATTTTCTGTGGCAGCCAGATATCATCCTGATCTGCAAATGCAATATAATCAGAATTACTTTTCTCTATTAAAGAAAAAAAGCTTGCTGTAACTCCAATATTTTTTTCCAAAACCACATTTATATTTTCATACCTTTGTTCATATTCTTTCAATATTTCTACTGTACGATCTTTTGAGCCATCATCCCTTATAATCAATTCTATATTAGGATAAGTCTGTGCCAATATACTTTCTATCTGTTTTTTTAAATAAGTCTGCCCATTATAAGTTGACATTAATATTTGTACTTTTTTCATTCTCATTTCCATACATATCGTCCACACATATCTCTTTTTCTATATAAATCGGTCTGTGCTTTATCTCCAGATACATCTTGGAAAAATACAACCCAAGTATTCCGACAGACAGTAGCTGTATTCCTCCAATCAATATTACAATACATGCCATGGATGGCCAGCCGAATGCAGAACCTCCAAATAATAGTTGCCTGACGATAATAAATATGATTGCCAGCAATGCCACGCCACACATTCCACCGCCAAGAATCGAAGCAATATATAGTGGTGTCTCTGAAAAAGAAACAATTCCCTGCAGCGAATATTGGACTAATTTCCAAAAGGACCACTTCGTCTCTCCTGCTGCCCGCTCCTGATTTTCAAATTCAAGCCACTTTGTTTTAAAGCCTACCCAGCCAAAAATTCCTTTTGAAAAACGATTAGATTCCTTAAGACTAAGCACCGCATTAACATATTTTCTTTTCATAAAACGATAATCTCTTGCCCCGTCCATCAGCTCCACATCACTAATTTTGTTCATGATATGATAAAACTGTCTGGCGCAGAACGAGCGTATCGGCGGTTCCCCTTTCCGGGTAACTCTCCTTGTTGCCACAGAATCGAAATGTTCCTCTCTCACGATTCGAAGCATCTCTGGTAAAAGGGAAGGTGGATCCTGTAAGTCTGCATCCATGATCACAACATAGTCACCCGATGCATGTTCTAATCCGGCATACATTGCTGCTTCTTTCCCAAAATTTCTTGAAAAGGAAATGTATTTTACTCTTTTATCTTTTACATGAAGTTCTTTGACTTTCTCTAATGTCCTGTCAGTTGATCCATCATCCACAAACAGATAGTCTGTCTGAATATCTGGCATATACTGGACCATCTTTTCAACTTCTGTATAAAAAAGTTCCACTGTCTGTTCCTCGTTATAGCAAGGAACTATTATGGACAACTGATCCATCCCTTACTCTCCCAATCCATTCTCAATCGCTTCCACAATCGCTTTTAAAGCCTCTTTCTCGTCTTCGCCCTCGCACATGAGTTCAATCTCATCCCCGGACTTGATACATGCGCCTAACACGCTTAAGACACTTTTTGCGTTTGCGATATTATCGCGGTAGCGGAACGTGATATGTGATTTAAACTGCATTGCATCCTTGCATAAAATTCCTGCAGGTCTTAAATGCAGTCCTGTTGGATTTTTTATTACTACTTTCTGACTAACCATGCTGTATTACCCTCCAAATTCTAGTCCCCTGATTTTTTACTCTGTATGCCGGTCTGGATTCCCCTGCCATAGTCAGACCAGCATTCTAGCCTTCTATAACATAATTCTTGTGATCAGTTCTGCCAGTTTCCTCGCCTCTTCATCAATCACTTTCTGGTCTTTTCCTTCGATCATGACGCGTACCAGCGGCTCTGTTCCGGATGGACGGATGAGAACTCTTCCCTCGCCCTTGAATTTCTTCTCAACATCTGCCACAGCATCTGCAATTTCCTGGTATTCCATGAATTTTTCCTTTTTATGGTTTGGAACCTTTGCGTTGACAAGAGCCTGTGGAAGCACTTCCATAATCTCCGCAAGTTCTGACAATGGTTTTCCGGTATTGACCATAACTTCTAATAAATGCAGGGCACTTAATAATCCGTCACCGGTTGTATTATCGTCTAAGAAAATAACGTGACCGGACTGCTCTCCCCCAATGTTATAGCCATTTTTTCTCATATTCTCAAGGACATAACGGTCGCCGACCTTTGTCTTTTCCACATGGATGCCCTCTTTCTGCCCCATAAGGGTAAATCCGAGGTTCGTCATGACTGTGACTACGATTGTATCTTTCTTCAAAGTTCCCTTGGACTTCATGTAGTTTCCACAGATTGCCATGATCTGATCGCCGTCCACAATATTTCCATGCTCATCCACCGCAAGCATACGGTCTGCGTCACCGTCAAACGCAAGACCAACTGCTGCCTTTTCATAGACAACACGCGCTTTCAGCTCATCCATATGAGTGGAACCGCAATTGGAATTGATGTTGGTTCCATCCGGATCGGTATGGATTGCAATAAGATCTGCCCCAAGATCTGTCAGTGTTTTGACAGATGTATAATGAGATGCGCCTTCTGCGCAGTCTACAACAATTTTCATGCCTTTAAGATCCACCGGAACACATTTTTCCATGAATTTTACATATTCGTCTCTCAGATCGAAGCGGTAATCAATCTTTCCGACACCGGAACCGATCGGAAGTACCACGTCTTTCATATTATTTTTGATCAGAGCCTCGATCTCATCTTCCATCTCATCCGGAAGCTTGTAGCCCTCTCCATTGAAGAACTTGATCCCGTTAAATTCCATTGGATTGTGTGATGCGGAGATAACTACTCCGGCATCTACTTTGTGTTTTCTGGTAAGATATGCGATCGCAGGTGTCGGCATCACTCCGACAAAAATTGCATTTGCACCAACGGAACAAATACCTGCCATTAATGCACTCGCTAACATTCCTCCTGAAATTCTCGTATCACATCCTACTATAATGGTTGCCTGATGCTCCTGCTCTTTTGTGAGCACGTAAGCCCCTGCCTGACCTAACTTTGTTGCCAGTTCTATGGTTAACTCAGCTCCAGCCACACCACGGACGCCATCTGTTCCAAACATTCTTGCCATATTACTGTTCCTCTCTTTGTTCCTGATTTTATAGATATCTGTGAAACTGGTTATCAGCTTCTTTTGATCGTTTCCCCATCTGTATTATCAGCAGAAGCTGATGTATCAGATGCACTTTCAATGGTAACCGCTGCATAAGTATCCGCATAGCTGACCGTATCCTCATCCAGTTCAAATGTGATCAGTACATTATGTGCACCCAGCTTCAGATCAGTCAGATCGATACTGCCGGAAATCGTCTTTTCGTCCAGCGCATCGATCACACTGCTTCTTCCGGACACAGTGAGGGCAATGTTGTCTTCCTCATACTGTACTTTTTCATCCGAACTCAGTCCGATCACCTGAAGATTCGTCACCGGGATCTGCAAAGTCTTTGTCTTTACTGCCTCCACCACAACTGTAACATCAATCTTGGAGTCTGAACTGATCACTAATGCAGTGCCTGAAGGAAGATATGTGGAAATGTCCACAGTCTTTTCAATATTTGAAGTTGCATCTGTAATATCTAACACTTCTTCCGGGATCGTGATCTTATTAATGGTATTTAAAATAGCCGCCTCGCCTTTAATACGTACTTTCTGTGGCGTATAGGTGATATCCCCTGCCTGATATCCATCTGCCGGAGTTCCGGTTGTCAGGAATTCCAGTTCCACATCTTTCGTATTCAGGATCTGTGCACTGATATTGACTGTGCTCACACTCAGCGTAAGCTTTGTCGTATCCACAACCTCTCCCTGTGCATCATAAAATACAGGTGTCACACGGTCTGTGATATCCGTTGACATGCCATCTACATTAATAGTCGCCACAACGGTATCGATCTGATTTACCACAGAAGCCGGACCGGATACTTTCATAACATTCGCATCTGTGATCTCAACATCACCAAGCGCGCATCCCGACGCAACCGTACCGGTTGTGTTTGTCTTGATCGGGAACTGCTTTGAAGCAGAATCCTCCAGTTCAAGATCCAGATACAGATCTTTGCTGGTAATATTAATACTGCTGTTGTTACGGTTACAGGTCACGACAACCGGCACACGGTAAGTCCCTGTTTTCTCATCATATTCAATTTTCTGTGCATCCGCCGTTGCTGTAAAGTTCGCATTGGTAAGTGTATTATGCACAGAGCGTTTTGCATACACGCTGAACGTGATCGTATTCTTTCCATCCAGATAATCAGCCCATTTTCCCATGGAGGTGATATAAGATTTATTTTCCAGTGAGACACTGGTTGTATAAGGTTTTGAGTTGCTCGGATCATCAATATTCACGACTACGATCCATAAAACAACAGCAAACAAAACAGCAAGGATCTTAAGGCCAAAGTTATTCATTACTTTCTTTCCGAATTTTTGTAACATCTTTCAGCCTCCTTCTCCATGATTTCACTTTCGAAGTGTCCTGCTCACGTTTCTGAATGTAAGCCAGTTTATTTTTTAAGAATTCTGCATCTACATTCCGGTAAAGTTCACCATCTAATGCAATGGATACTTTTCCGGTCTCCTCAGATACTACGATCGTAAGTGAATCGCTCACCTCACTGATACCGACTGCCGCACGGTGTCTTGTTCCAAGGTCTTTGCTCAGGCTTAAGGAATCCGTCAGTGGAAGATAGCAGGTGGCAGAAACAACTCTGTCTCCCCTCACAATGACTGCTCCATCATGCAGCGGTGTGTTTTTTTCAAAAATATTGATCAGAAGCTGGCTGGTCAGGATACCATCTACGGCAATCCCTGTCCTCTCATACTCCGTCAGAACGATTTCATCTTCCACTACGATGAGTGCTCCTGTTTTTACTTTTCCCATCTCATAGCAGGCTTTCACCAGCTCTGTGATAGTCTTGTCGGAAAACTTTCCATTCTCCACTTTGTTGAAATCAAAATTAAAAAGATTCACCAAAATATTCTTCCGTCCGAGATTTTCCAGTGCTTTTCGCATCTCCGGCTGGAAGATCACGACCACAGCGATCATGGCTACGTTAAACAGTTTGTCGGCGATCCAGACGATCGTATTCATTTCAAATAAAACTGCAAGCAAAACAAAGGCAAGGATCACAAGGATTCCGCGGAGAAGCATCCACGCTCTCGTATCTTTGATCCAAACCAGCATATAATAAATCAGTACTGAAATGATAATGATCTCTATAATATCTGTGAGGGACATCTGAAGTGTCAGGTAAGACACCGCTTTTTCCCAAAACGTCCGCAATATTACGCCTAAATTCTGCACCGGCTTCACTTCCTTTTAATCTAATAAATTTTCGTCTATGTCCATCTCTTCTGCAAATTTCTTCTTGTTCAAACGTTCCTTCTCACTTTTTCCGTTAAAACGTTTGATCTGTTTATCCTTCTCTGTCACCAGAGATTTTGGAACTGCTTTTACATAATAATAGTAATCATCATCCTCGAACTGGAGTCGTTCCGTTCTGGAGTAATCCAGATTAAAAAACAGAAACTGGATGATCATGGCGATCACACCGGAGATCACGCTTCCAATGATCACACCGGCAATTTTGTCTGAAATCCCAAGTAAAATGTATCCTGCTGTCAGTCCGATCGCTTCAAATAAAATACCGGATGCCCATGCAACAGTCCATGAATGTTCAATGTCAAGCTTTCTCACCACATAGACAATGAGTGTCGTAATGATAAAAATACCAAGAACAAGGTACATCTCCTTATTTCCAACCAGCTGGTTCAATGCCACTACTACTTTTGATACCGAAGAATCAGTCTCTTCTGCTGAATCGCTCAACGCACTCGCATTCTCACTCACTCCATGGATAAAGAAATAAATCACAGTACCGCAGGCAACAGACACAACAGAATACGCCTCACTCAGCAGGCCGGAGCCAACCGGTACTGCATAAGGAATATGCAGTTTAAAGCAGACCGGTGTCAGAACCGCATTGATGCCACTCTTTGGGGAAAAACGGAAATAAATAAAATAGATGATCGCAAACATGAGAAGTCCTACCAGACACACCTCAATGGATAATGCATACAGATCCGCCAAAACGACCAACGCAGCAATTGCAATCAGTCCATTGGCCGGAAGCATGGAACACACAAGTGCAAGAATGACTGCAACCGGAGTCTTGCTGACCAGTTTCATATATCCAATACTGTTGTTGATCATAAGGAATGTAAACAATGCAAGTACAAACCGGATCGCCGGTTTCACATATATTTCATTTTTTCCGTAAAAACGGATCAGTTTCTCTTTCAATTCTAATAAGGTTGTCATTTTAGCCTCCCGCCGTTTGTTTTACTCCTGATTTTCCTGCCCCCGGCAGTGTTCAGGGATTATTCCCAGTCTTTATTCTCAGACATTTTCAGCTTGTCTTCCCTCTCGTATAACTGATTCAGCTTCTTCAGATTGCCATAATACTTCTTTACCTCACGGCGTCCCTTTGTATATCTTCTATTATAAACAAAATACGTGATCGCCATGTAAGCAAGCATAAACACAATATACTTTACCAGCACGGATGTCAGCAGTTCCTGAATATCCATTGCATTCAGATTCTCCATTAACTGGTTCATGGAATAAATGCCCCATGTCACAAGAATCAGCGCAAAGCCAATCGTTCCTGACACAAAGCTTCCAAGCATACGCAGCGAAACATAATCTTTTCTTGCATACTGTGTCATCGGCTTACACTCTTTTCCCTGATCGGTGTCAAATATCGCCATTTTTATCATATGATGTAAACGTTCTTCGTTAACCATGCAGATTTCCTTCCTGTCTGTCACACAATGTATCTACTATAAAATAAACCCATCTCATTTTCTGAAAAAGTACATTCTTCACGCAATTATGCATTCTTATCCATCATTATAACACAGTAGGCGGTATTTTCAAACAAAAAAAAGCAGATGCGACCTTTCTACGTTTCTATCTATAGAAATAACGTAGCTATGCGCCCTGCTTTTTTATAAATTCTGTCCTTATTTTCAGATATGTGACATTCTGTTCCCGGTTTTATCTCAGGAATCTCATCTTATCCCCTTCATCACGCTCTCCGCCCGATCTCTGCTGCATTGGACGTGGTCTGTTCAAAGCACTCTGCAGATTATTTGCCATAGCAGCTTTACACTTGTCACAGAAGCGTCCGCTTGTGATCGGTCTGCCACAGTGTTCACACAACACACCATCTAAAGAAGCTTCCGAGAGGATCAGTCTCTCCTCTCTCACCCACTGTTTGATCTGTTTCACAGAAACATCCATATCCTCTGCCACCTGACTGATGGATGCCTGTGGATGTTCATCGATATAATCTTTCACGCTGCTAAATTTCTTCTCAAGCGCAGCCCTGCATTCAGGGCAAAGCTGTGCGCCACTCATATAATTAAAGAGTTTTCCACAGCCCTTACAATTTCTTACATCCATAGCATATTCCTCCTAAAATCCCTCGCCGATACTGATACATAGGAAATAAATCTCATCCACCCCTGCCTGCAAAAGTACCTCTGCCACTGCATCGATCGTGCTTCCCGTCGTATAGATATCATCTACAATTAATATTTTCCTATATTTTACTATATTTGGTACTAACTGGAAAGCTTTTTTTAGATTTATCTTCCGTTCGACATCATTTAATTCTTTTTGCGGCGTGGTATTCCGGATTCGTTTTACCATGCGCTTTTCCACCGGAAGATTCATTTTTTCTCCCAGAGTCCGCGCAAATACGGCTGCCTGATTATACCCTCTCCCCTTTTCTTTCCAACGGTACATGGGAACGGGTACAATTGCTTCGATCTGTTTTCTCCGGATCCAGTCTCCATAGATGCGCACTGCTTCTTTCGCATAAAAATCTGCATATTCGCGTTTATTACTATATTTAAAACGGTACATGGACTGGCGGATTTCTCCCTGATAAACAAAAACCGCTTTTCCCTGGGAAAAATAGTGTTTTTTCCTCATGCAGTCTGTGCAGTATTCCCTCCTCTGGTCTTCTAATGGCTTGCCACATTTTTTGCAGGACGGTTCCCCGATACAGATCACTTTCTTCCGGCAGTCTTCACAGGTATCTTTCCCAACATATATCACCTCATCACAGACAGGGCATCTTGGAGGAAATACAATGTTGGATAACCCCTCTTTTATTTTCATAAAATCCTTTCTAAAAATCTCTCCGGTTTCCATCCTAACACTTTTCTGCCCTGCATACTATAAAGGTTTTCTTAAGATTTTAAATCTTTTTCTTATGATCCTCACCGAAAAAATGAGTGTCCTTTACACATTTTTTCTCAAATTCCGGTTGACGAATCCTGTATGAGTGATTATAATTCAATCATTAAAAGTATTAATGCTTTAAAGCATTAAAGGCTATGATCAATGATAAGGAGAACGAATATGAAAAAGATGAACAAAATACTCTCTGTCATGATGGCAGCTGCAATGACAGTTTCCATGACAGCATGCGGCGGCGATACAGCCTCCGACAATACCTCTGCATCTGCTGACAATTCAGCAGCAACAACAGAATCCGCTGCAGCAGGCAGTACCGATGGTCAGAAATATACGATCGGTATTTTACAGCAGTTAGAGCACCCTGCTCTTGACGCTGCTTCCCAGGGCTTTGAGGATGCACTGACAGAGCTGCTCGGTGCAGATAATGTAACATTTGACCTTCAGAACGCACAGGGCGAGCAGGCAAACTGTGCTACCATTGCAAATAATTTTGTTGCCGGCAACTATGACCTGATCCTTGCAAACGCAACCACTGCTTTACAGTGTTCTGCCGCTGCTACAAGCACGATCCCGATCCTTGGAACTTCTGTCACAGATTATGCAACTGCCCTTGAGATCGACGACTGGACAGGTTCTACCGGAAGAAATATCTCCGGAACTTCCGATCTTGCTCCTTTAGATGAACAGGAAGCCATGATCAAAGAATTATTCCCGGATGTAAAAACAGTCGGTATCCTTTACTGTTCCGCAGAGCCAAACTCCAAGTATCAGGCTACCCAGATCGAGGCTGCTTTAGATGCTGACGGCATCGCGTACAAAGAATATACTGCTTCTGATTCCAATGATATCACCTCTGTGGTACAGACAGCAGTTTCCGAAGTAGATGTTATTTATATTCCAACAGACAACACAATGGCAAACAACACGGAAACCATCAATAACATCGCTCTTCCGGCAGGTATTCCGATCATTGCCGGTGAGGAAGGCATCTGTTCCGGATGTGGTGTTGCAACGCTTTCTATCAGCTACTATGATATCGGATACACAGCAGGTCAGATGGCTTATGATATCCTTGTAAACGGTGCTGATATCACAACAATGGAGATCAAGACTGCACCACAGGTAACAAAAGAGTACAATGCAGATATCTGTTCCCAGCTTGGAATCACACCTCCTGATGATTATGTTGCAATTGAAACAGAATAATCTTTCATCAATGCAACAAGTTAAAGCTTTAAATCGTTTTAGTATTATGTTATAATATGCCTGCGGTATTTTGCTTCTACAAATACCGCAGGTATTTTATGCTGTGGGTATTTTGTTCTGCAAGCAATTGATTTCATGAATATTGTTTTATATTTGTAGATGATTTTTGCACCAAATAGTTCCGCACAGGCATTTTATAAAAAATAAGGAGAGATTTCTTATGACGATGATGTTAACAACTTATTTAGCTTCCCTGAGCCCGCTGGCATTGCTCCGTTCCCTGCCGGGCGCATGCGCACAGGGACTCATCTGGGGACTCCTTGCACTTGGAGTCTACATTACTTACAAATTATTGGATTTTGCCGATCTGACCGTCGACGGTTCCATGGCGACCGGAGGTGCAGTCGCCGTTATGCTGATCCGCGCAGGCATGAACCCATGGCTTGCTCTTATCTTTGCTTTTCTTGCAGGAATGGCCGCCGGATTTATCACCGGAATGTTACATACCGCACTCGGAATCCCGGGAATCCTTGCAAGTATCCTGACGCAGATTTCACTTTACTCTATCAACTTAAATATTCTCGGAAGTTCCAATCAGGCAGTCAGCGTTGACAAATACAGCCTTGTTGTGTCACTCCGTTATATTTCGGACTCAACCGCAAGCAAAATCCGTATGTTTACGACCTGTATCCTCTTCTGCGTTGTACTCGTTGCCATTCTCTACTGGTATTTCGGAACAGAGCAGGGACATGCGATCCGTGCAACCGGCTGTAACCGGCAGATGGCAAGAGCGCAGGGAATCAACACTGATTTTCATACCGTACTTGCACTGATGATCTCTAACGGTCTTGTAGGACTTTCCGGTGGACTTTACGCCCAGTATCAGGGAGCAGCGGATGTCAATATGGGACGTGGTGCGATCGTTATCGGACTTGCTGCTGTTATCATTGGCGATGTCCTCTTTGGAAAAATGTGTGCCGGCAAAAAAATTGCTTTTGCTTACACACTGCTCTCCGTCATTGCCGGAGCTATCCTGTACTACCTTGTTTTAAGTGTTGTTTTATGGTTGAAATTCCCATCCGACGACCTGAAATTATTCTCTGCAATTGTAGTAGCTATCTTCCTTTCAATCCCGTATCTGAAAGCGAAATATAGCAGGAAAGGAGTGGCAAAATAATGGCTGAAATGTTAAAAATCGATCATATCTGCAAAACATTTAACGCTGGTACGATCAATGAAAAAATTGCTTTAAACGGAGTTGATCTGACATTAGAAGATGGCGATTTTGTCACTGTTATCGGTGGTAACGGTGCTGGAAAATCCACAACTTTAAACGCTGTCGCAGGTGTCTGGCCAGTGGATTCCGGTAAAATTTTTATTGGCGGTGATGATGTCACAAAATTATCCGAATACAAGCGTGCCAAATATTTAGGCCGTGTCTTCCAGGATCCTATGACCGGAACTGCAACCACCATGTCCATCGAGGAAAATATGGCAATTGCAGCCCGCCGTGGCAGAAAACGTGGGTTAAGCTGGGGAATCACGAAGGCAGAACGCGACACCTACCGGGAAATGTTAAAAACATTGGATTTAGGTCTTGAAGATCGTCTCACCAGCAAAGTCGGACTACTTTCCGGCGGACAGCGTCAGGCAATCACACTGTTGATGGCTTCCATCCAGAAACCAAAACTTTTACTGTTAGATGAACACACCGCTGCCCTTGATCCGAAAACGGCTGCAAAAGTACTTGAGATTTCCGACAAGATCATCTCCGACAATCATCTGACCGCTATGATGGTAACACACAATATGAAGGATGCTATTGTGCACGGAAATCGCCTAATCATGATGCACGAAGGAAAAGTTATCTTAAATATTTCCGGGGAAGAAAAGAAGAAACTGACGGTTGAAGATCTGCTGCACCAGTTTGAAAAGGTCAGCGGGCAGGAATTTGCTAACGACAAGGCCTTGTTATCATAACCGGAGGTTAATTGGCGTAGTGTCGCAGATTCTGTGGTGCTTTCTCAGGGCTTGAAGGGCAGATATAAGCGTTCTCTCACAAGTCTTGATTTTATAGGTTTATGAAAAGAAAAACGGTACAGACAAAATATGATGTTCCTGTTCGCCGGGCATTCCGCTGGGCTTCTGAGCAAAAATTTT